>Ga0335070_10000607_pt1 | contig 40310 bp, 19 predicted proteins | sample Lox_Sample_13_FD_206722 | JGI IMG/M metagenome (GOLD analysis project Ga0335070, IMG submission 206722) | Soil microbial communities from Loxahatchee National Wildlife Refuge, Florida, United States - Lox_Sample_1.3 | ecosystem: Environmental > Terrestrial > Soil > Wetlands | place: USA... | reverse complement strand
CCGCGAGAACCTCGGCGCCGGCGCGTCCGGGGCGGCGATGCCGATCGTGCGCCAGTACCGCGATCACCGCCTCGAGTGGATGATGAAGACGGGCGGCGTCGACGTGGTCTTGCGCGGGCTGGAGGCCGGCACGATCCGCTTCCAGGCCGAACCCGGGTGAGCGTCACAGCACCGGAGTTCGAACCGGGAAGCTCGCCTGCGTCTCGCGCCCGTCGCGCGAGAACTCGATGTGCCTCCCGCTCGGCGCGAGGTCTCCGTTGGCGGCGCGGATCACGTCCCCCTCGCGGTAGCGGATCTCCGGGTCGCCGCCCGCGGCGCCCGGTGCGCGCATGAAGGCGTAGTTCCCGGTGTGGAGCTCGAAGCCGCTGCTGTCGTAGATCTCGCAGGCGAAGACGCCGGCGCGAATCGCGGGGCGGCACGCGATCCACTCTGCGCCGGCGGTGCCCCGCGTCCACACCGCTTCGGCCGGCACCCCGGACGGGCGCGGCGCGGTGCCCTCGTCGTGGGAGAGCCAGCTCCCGTCGTACCAGAACGCGGCCACCAAGCCGCCCACGACCACGAGCACGGCCAGTTTGCCCATGTGGGAAACCCCCGATGGGATCATCGGCGGGCCGGGGCCGAGGCCTGAGGGGCTCACCCCTCGTCGTTGCGCAACTCCTCGAAGCGCGCCCGCGCGCGGTCGAGGTCTTCGAGCTCGAAGAGCTCTGTTGATCCGGCCCAGCGGCCGTCCCGGTAGGCGTTCAGCCGCACGAAGACGGACTCGAACGCGCCGCCGCCCGCGAGCGTCCCGAACATGCGGCCGACGCTGAGCGACCCGTGCTCCGCTGCAGCGACGTGGTAGAGCACGTCCGTCGTCAGGTCCGGCGACTGCTCGTAGAGCGCGGCGACCGACGCGACGTATGCGTCGGCTCCCTCGATGCGACCCACGCCGGTGCGGCGGCGGTCGTCGAACACGAAGTCGTCGGGCAGCGCGGCGCGCATGCGCTCGAGGTCGTGGTCGTTCATCGCGCGCACCAGCTCGACCACCGAGGCAGGCGTCGAGAGTGCTCCCTCGCCACGGAAGTAGCGCTCGAACATCTCCCGGGCCGCGGCGCGGCGGTCGTCGGGATCGAACGTGACGGTGGCCACGAACTGGCCCTCGGGCTCGACTTCGACGAGCTGGAGCAGCTCGATCTCGGACGGCGCGTCGCGATCGCCGGTGCGGAATAGAACCCGCTCGAGCAGCAGGCGGTCTCCCGCGGTCGCGAGCGTCTCGGACGACGCGCGCGTTCCCGCGGCGGCCGCCAGCCGGACGCTCGCGAGCATCTTCTCGCGGTCGCCGGAATCCCGGAACAGCTCGCGGCGGTCGTCGAAGGCGAAGTGCGGAGCGAGCAGGCTGGCGAGCGCGTCCCAGTCGCTCGCCGCGACGGCAGCGGCGAAGCGATCCCGCGCGCGAGCCGCGGCGTTCGGCGGGATGCGCAGCGCGTCGGGTCGCAGCTCGGCGAAGCGCGCGAGCGCTGCGCCGGCGTCGTCGGGCTCGAAGAACTCGAGCCGCGTGACGCGGTCGCCCGCGACGATCGCCACGGTCACCATCAGGTTCTCGTAGCGCCCGCCGTCCCGGAGCGCCCCGGCGCCGAGGTCCGCCGTGACCCAGCCGTGGTCGCCGCGCGCCAGGATGAACAGCGCGTCCTTGTGGCTGTCCGGCGCTAGGTCCCAGAGCGCCTCCAGGCTGGCGAGGTAGGCGTTCGCGCCGTCGAGGCGCCCCATGCCCACCCGCCGGTAGTCGTCGACGACGCAGTGGTCGGCGATCAGCGAGCGGATCCGCGTGCGGTCGCGGTCGTTCCACGCATCGATCAGCTGGAGCGCCGGTCGCGACGCGCCCGCCTCGCCGCTCGCGATCGCGCGCGTGCGCAGCTCGCGGAAGGCGGCGCGGCGGTCGTCGGAGTCGAAGACCACGAGCGCGACGAGGCGGCCCGCGGCGTCGACCTCGAGCAGGGACAGGTTCTCGGCCTCGAAGGCGCCGACATCGGGGTTCGACCCGGTCCAGCGCAGGTGCTGGAGCGCCAGCCGGTCGCCGACCGTCGCGAGCAGCGCACGCGATGGAAGTCCTCCGTTCGACGCGATCACCCGATTGCCGGCGATGAACATGTCGCGGTCGCCGGTCAGCAGTGCGCCGCGTCGGCGGTCCTCGAATACCATCGCCGGGGCGCAGGCGCCGGCGAGCGCGTCCCAATCGCTCGATTCGAACGCCTGCTGCAGCCGCTCGCCGGCGCGCGTCGCGGCGTTGGGCGGAATCCGCAGGGGATCCGGACCCAGCGCGTCGAAGCGCGCGAGCGCGGCATCGAGTTGCTCGACGTCGTAGAAGTCCATGCTGCGGATCCGCCCATCCGCGTCGAGCCCGAAGACCACCGCGCGCGGCGCTTCGAAGGCGCCGCCCTCGCGGGTTCCCACCCACACGTTGACGAGCAACCCCACGCCGTCGGACAGGCGCAGGTGGTCGGTGCGCAGCCGCACGTCGGGCGCGAGATCGACCAGCGACTTCAGCGTCTCCACATAGACCGCACGCCCGCGCAGGGTCTCCCATCCGAGCGGGCGGTAGTCGGTCACGAGGAGATCGGGGCTGAGCAGCGCGGACATCGAGTCCCAGTCCCGGGCGGCGATGGCCCGCACGAAGCCGCGCATCCCTGCGTGCTCTCGGGAGTGGGCCGCCGCCTCGCCGGCGGCGTAGCGGTCGTCGAGCTCCGACCAGGCGGCGTCGAGGTCGTCGGGGTCGAAGCGGACCATCGCGATGCGGTCGCCGCGCTCGTCCACCTCGATCGCCGCGAGCGACTCGATCTCGCTCGGCCCGAGCGAGCCACCGGCGCCCTCGAAGCGCAGCCGCGCCAGGACCAGGCGGTCGCCGCGGGTCGCCAGCACCTCCGACTGGAGCCGCGAGCGCAGCTCGAAGATCACGCGCATCCACTCGAGATGCCGCTCCCGATCCAGCTCGAGATGCATCATGCTGCGGCGGTCGAGCTGCCGGAAGCCCGGCGCCAGCACCGCGGCGGCGCCCTCCCAGTCGCGTGCCCGCCACGCCTGCTCGAAGCGCTGCAGGGAACGCGTCGCGGCGGTCTCGATGCGCGGCGTCCGGGGCGCGGCCGCGGCCACGACCTCGGCGTAGCGCGCGCGCGCGGCATCGAGCCGGTCGAGGTCGTACTGGTCGAAGCGGCGGATCCGGACCTGCTCGTCGAGCTCGGCCACCATCAGGCTCGGCGCCTCGTAGGCGCCGCCGTCGCGGGTGCCCTCCCAGACGGTCAGCACGAGGTAGCCGCGCTCGCACATCGTCACGTGGTCGAGGCGCAGCTTCGTGTCGGAGGCCAGATCGACGATCGTGCGAAGCGCCTCGACGTACGCGGCCGGCCCGTGCAGCGCCTCCCAGCCGAGGCGCCGGTGGTCGTTCACGATCAGGTCCGGTGCGCAGAGCGCCGCGAGCGCGTCCCAATCGCGGCGCACGAAGGCGCCGTGGAAGGCGCGCATCGATCTTGCGACCGCTGCGTGGGGGGCCGCCTCGCCCGCGTGGTAGCGCGCGTCGAGCTCGGCGTAGGCGGCGTCGAGGTCGTCGGGGTCGAGCATGCGCTCGGCCACCCGAATGCCGCGATCGTCCACTTCGAGAGCCGCCAGCCATTCACCCTCGGTCGGGCCCTGATCCTCGTGGCTGCCCTCGATGCGCATTCGGGCGAGCGCGAGCTTCTCGGCACGCGTCGCGATCGGCTCCACCAGGAAGCGCACCGTCGTCGCGTTGCTGGCCACGAACCGCAGCGTTTCGAGGAATTGCTCGCGGCTCATCTCGAAGCGCATCAAGCGTCGGTCATCGCGGATGCGGAACGCGGGCGCGAAGAGTGCGTCGATCGCTTGCCAGTCGCGCAAGACCCAAAGGGGCAGGAAGCGCTCGAACGAGCGAGTCGCGAGGTTCTGGAAGCGTGCGGGGGTCGTCGCTTCGTGCGACAGGTCCTCGCAGCGGGCGCGCGCGGCGTCGAGCTGATCGAGATCGTAGAAGTCCGAGCTGCGGATGCGGGCGTCGGGGGCGAAGCCCATCACGTTGACGGCGCCGAACTCGAATGGCCCTCCCTCCCGGGTTCCCTTCCAGGTCGCGACGACGAGCGCGGCGCGGTGGCCGAGGGCGAGGATGTGGTCGCGGCGCAGGGTCGCGTCGGGGGCCAGCTCGACGAGCGCGCGCTGGCGCTCCACGAACTCGTCGCGGGAGAGCGCGCCCGCGCCGAGCTTGCGGTGGTCCCGATGCACGAGGTCGGGGGTGAAGACGCCGGCGAAGTCCTCCCAGTCGCGCTGGGCGAGCGCTCGCTCCGAGCGCCGCAGCGTCTCCCATTCTTGATGGTAGGGTGCTGCTTCCCCGGCCGCGTAGCGCGCGTCGAGCTCGGCGTAGGCGGCGTCGAGATCGTCGGGGTCGAACGCGACGGCGGCGACGCGGGTTCGCTCGTCGCTCGCCTCGACCACCTGAAGAATCTCGATCTCGCTGGGCCCGGTGAGCCCGTCGCTTCCGCGAACGCGCGAGCGGTACAAGGCAAGCCGGTCGCCACGCGTCGCGAGGAGGTCGCTCGAACGCGTGAAGCCCTTCTCGACGAAGGGACGCACCGAGGCGAGCATCTCGTCGCGACCCACCTCGAGCTGCATCAGCGAGCGGCGGTCGATGCTTCTGAAATGTGCCGCGAAGAGCGCTGCCATGGCTTGCCCATCGCGAGCTTCCCACGCCCCGCAGATCGCGTCCTCCGACCGCGTCGCTGCGTTCTCGATGCGCGTGGAGACCGGCTCGCGCGAGAGATCCTCGTGGCGCGCGAGCGCTGCGTCGAGCCGGTCGGCGTCGAACACCTCCATGGCATGCAGGCGCTGGCCGGCCAGCTCGTCGAAGCGCGCCAGGGCCTCGCCCGTTCGATCCACGTCGAACATCTCGTTGCGGATCAACCGGCCGTCGGCTCCGAAGACCAGCAGGTTGAGCCAGCGCCTCTCGAAGGGGCCGCCGCTGCTCCGGTCGGTTCCGGACTCCCTCCAGGACGCGAGCAGCGCGCCGGGTCGCAGGTCGAGCACGTCGTCGAGACGCGAGGTGACGTCGGCCGCGCCCTCGACGCGCGAGCCGAGCCCGCGCAGGAAGGCCCCCGCTCCGCGGGCGGACCCGAACAGCGAGACGGACCGGTGGTCCGCGAACTCGAGGTCCGGCGCGATCACGCCGGCCGCGCGATCGACGTCGATGGATCCGTCCCACAGGAAGATCGCGACCGAGTGCGCGGTCGCCGCGGCGCGGATGCGCTCGGGGCCGTCGGGAAGCAGCTCGGCGTATCGTTCGTAGAGACGGCCGACGGCGTCGGCGAGGCGATCGACGTCGAAGGCCTCGGAGCGGCGGCGCCGGCCCTGCGAATCGACCTCGCTCACCCAGAGGTTCTCGCGCTCGAGGGCGCCGACGTCGATCTTCCCCGCGGCCACGCCGCTCGCCGTCATCCGCTGGTGGCACAGCGCGAGCGAGTCCCCGAGAGTTGCCAGCGGCTCGTGCCGGAAGACCAGATCCTGGTACCGAAGCAGCATCCGGAAGCTCGCGATCGCGCCGTCGCTGTCGTAGATCACTCCCGTCGGGTGGTAGACGGTCTCGATCAGATTCCCGAGCAGGCCAACGATCGCCGCGGTGTCGTGAGCCGCCACGGCGGCATCGAGGCGGGCCACCTCCGCCACCGCCGCGTTCGATCGCACGCGGGGCAGGCGGGTCCGCGCTCGCGCATCGCCTTGCCTCGCCTCTTCGCCGGCGGCGCCGACGATCGCGTCGAAGCGCGCGAGCGCCTCGGCGTCGCGGCCCGGGTCGAAGAACTCCTGCCGTTCGACCCGACCGTGCGGACCGAAGGCGAAGAGGACCAGGAACGGCCGCTCGTAGGGGCCTCCACCGGCGCCGATGGTGCCGAGTGTCGCCCAGCGCAGGAGAAGCGCGTCGGGTCCTAGACCGAGGACGTCCTCGACGCGAATGGCGACGCCGTCGGAGAGCGCTGTCAGGGCGCGGAACGACTCCAGAAAGCCCTCCGCGCCGCGCCCCGACCAGGTGCCGAGCGTGCGGCGGTCGACGACCTCGAGGTCCGGAGCCAGCGCGTTCGCCAAGCGCTCGACGTCGGGCCGCGCCAGAATGGTCGCGGCCGAGCGCGCCGTCGCAGCGGCGCGCTCGCGCCCGGGACCGTCGGGGAGGAGTTCGGCGTAGCGCTCGTAGAGGCGGGCGATCGCATCGCCGAGATGTTCGAAGAACTCGGTCCGCGCGCGCAGCCCGCGGGCATCGACCTCGAGGAGCGCGATCGGGCTCCAGTCGGTCGGGCCCCAGTCGGCGAGGGGCGAGTCGTCGTCGCGAACGTTGGCGAACGAGACGTGGCCGCGACACACGGCAAGCCGGTCGCCGAGCGTGGCGAGCGGCTCGTGCGCGAAGCGAAGCGATTCGGCTTCGAGCAGCCTCTGGTACGCACGCGCTGAGTCGCGCTCGGCGTAGACGGCTCCCGTCGCGTAGTGGATGTTCTGCGCGTCTTCGGCGAGGGTGGCGAGGAAGGCGTCGGAATCGCGCGCGGCGGCCGCCGCATCCATGCGCGCCGCGTTCCCGGTCGCGGCGTTCGGCCGCACGCGTCGACGGGGCGGGCGCGGCGCGATCGCGGTTCGCTCCGCCACGAGCTCGCCGAAGCGCGCGAGCGCCTCGGCGTCTCGGCCCGCGTCGAAGAGCTCCTGGCGCGCGATCAGGCCGTCGCGTCCGAAGCCGAACAGCATCACGAACGGCCTCTCGTAGGCGCCGCCACTGGTGCGGTCGGTGCCGAACGTCGTCCAGCGCACGAGGAGCGCTTCGGTGCCAAGCCCCAGGACGTCGTCGATCCGGATGGCGATGTCGGCGGACACCTCCATGAGCGACCGGAACGACGCGAGGAATCCCTCCAAGCCGCGCCCGGACCAGGTTCCGAGCGTGCGGTGGTCGACGACCTCGAGGTCCGGCGCCAGCGCGTTCGCCCAGCGCTCGAGGTCAGGCCGCGCGAGCATCCTCGCGATCGAGCTCGCCGTCTGCGCGGCGCGGGTGCGCTCGGGGCCGTCGGGGAGCAGTTCGGCGCTGCGCTCGTAGAGGCGGACGACCGCGTCGCCGAGGTGATCGGGAGCGAAGGTCTCGACTCGGCGCTGCGTCCCGCTCGAACCCGTCTCGATCAGGACGAGCTCCTCGCGCTCGACCGCGCCGAAGGGCGCGCTCACGTCCTCGTCGGCGAGCGCGCGGAACGACATCGACCCGCGGCCGAGCGCGAGCGAATCGCCGAGCGACGCCAGCCACTCCATCCGAGCCGTCGGCTCTTCGGCTCGGAGCAGCACGCGCCAGGTGGCGAGCAATGCGCTCCCGTCGTAGACGGCGCCGGTCGCGTGCTCGACGAACTCCGCGACCTCGGCGAACAAGGGTGCGAGCGCGTCGGCGTCGCGCGCGGCGACGGCCGCCTCGAGGCGCGCGGCCCCCGCGGTCGCCGCGTTGGGCCGCACGCGTCGCGCGACGCGGCGAGGCGCCGCGGCGGTGAGCTCGTCGAGGCGCGCGAGGGCGTCGGCGGTGCGATCGACGTCGAATAGCTCCACGTGGGCGATCCGGCCGTCGGACCCGAAGACCCAGAGCAGGAGCAGCTCGAGCTCGAAGGGACCGCCGCTCGAGCGATCGATCCCCGACGTGGTGCGGCGCAGCAGCAGCGCGTCCGCGCTCGCCGCGACGACGTCGTCGGTGTTGGCGAGCCGCTCGCTCGTCACCTCGACGAGGGAGCGAAGGCCCTGCAGGTAGCGCTCCGCGCCTCGGGCGGCGCCGAGCCCGAGCGCCCGGCGGTCGGCGAACGCGACGTCGGGCGCGAGCACCCCGGCGATCGCGTCGATGTCGGTCGGCACGATCGCCGCGACGGCGCGCGCGGTCATCGCGGCGCGCGCGCGCGCGGGCCCGTCGGGGAGGGTCTCGGCGTAGCGGTCGTAGAGCCGGACGACGGCGTCGCCCAGGTGGTCGGGAGCGAAGAACTCGGTGCGCCTGCGCTGCCCGCGCGCGTCGACGTCGACGAGGACGATGTACTCGAACTCGACGGCGCCGACCGGCCCGGGAATTTTTAGCGCCCCTGTGAAGTTGACCGTCGAGATGGAGCCGCGGCACAAAGCGAGCGCGTCGCCCAGGCTCACCAGCGGCTCGTGCTCGAAGGTCACGTTCTCGGCGCTGCACAGCGCGCGATATTGCTCGAGCGCTGCGCTCTCCTCGTACTCCGAGCCAGTCGGATGGTGCACGCCCTTCGCTTCGTCGGCGATCACGGCGAGGAACGCGTCGAGGTCTCGAGCGGCGACCGCGGCGTCCATGCGGGCCGCGTTCGCAGTCGCGGAGTTCGGCCGCACGCGCCGCTCGATCGACCGGGCGGCCGGGTGCGGCGCGTCGGCCGCGACCGCATCGAAGCGCGCGAGGGCCTGGGCATCGCCGTCCACGTCGAAGAGCTCGTTGCAGCCGACGAGCCCGTCGGCCCCGAAGGTCCAGAGGAGGAGCATCGCTCGCTCGAACCGACCTCCTCCCGTGCGCTCGATGCCGGAGCTCGTCCAGCGCACGAGCAGAGCCTGGGGAGCCAGAGCGAGGACGTCGTCGACGCGCGTTCGAAGCTCGCTCGCGAGCTCCGACATGGCGCGGAAGCTCCGGAGCATCGCATCCGCTCCGCTTCCGGAGCGCCGCTCGAGGCTCCTGTGGTTGGCGTACTCGACGGACGGGGCGATCGCCGTCGCGTAGCGGTCGACGTCGTACGGTCCGAGCACCGCGGCGACCGAGCGCGCGGTCGCCGCCGCGCGCTCGCGCGCCGGTCCTTCGGCGAGGAGCTCGGAGTGGCGCTGATAGAGCCGGGCGATGGCGTCGCCCAATCGGTCGCGGGCGAAGAACTCGGCCCGCCGGCGTCGCCCTTCGGCGTCGACCTCGATCAGGACGACCTCGTCCACCTGGTAGGCGCCGACGTCGAAGCGCCCGCCGGAGAATCCGCCGGCCGAGACGGACAGGCGGGCCAGCGCGAGCGAGTCGCCGAGGGTCGCGAGCGGCTCGTGCGCGAAGCGCATCTCCGCGGCGCGCAGCACGGAGCGGAAGGTGGCGATCGAGCCCTGCCGGTCGTAGCTGACGCCGGTCGGGTGGTGCACGCCCTCCATCTCGTCGGCGTAGAGGGGAGGGATCGCCTCGGCGTCTCGCGCGCGCACGGCGGCCTCGAGTCGAGCGGCGTTCGCGGTCGCGGCATTGCGGCGGATCCGGCGGCGGCCGGGTCGCGCTGTCACCGGCTCGGCGGGCACTCGCTCCGTGCTCCCGATACGATCGGCGTCGCGCCGGGCGCGCTCGGCGAGCAGCGTCGCCCCCTTGGCTTCCCAGAGCTCGATCGCGCGGCGCTCCTCTGCGTCGGCTTCGCCCACGCGGCCGGCGGCGCGCAGCGCCGCGGCGAATGCGAGCCGCGCGTCGGCGTGGTCGAGGAGCGCGTCGGTCGTCGCGGCGATCTGGACCGCGGCGCGCGCCAGCTCGACGGCGGCCGCGTGCTCGCCGCGCTTCGCGAGCGCCTCCGCGCGCCCGCCGCGCCAGGCGATCGCCGCCTTCAGGTCGTCGCCGGCGAGCGCCTCGCTCTCGTGGCTCAGCGCCTCGGCCTCGGCGGCGCGATCCTGCGCCAGCAGTGCGCGCCCGAGCAGCGCCGCGGCCCGCGCCGCATCGATCCCGAGCCCGCGCTCGCGCAGTCCGTCGTAGGCGCTGCGCAGGTGGCGCTCGGCCGCCGCCGCGTCGCCTTCGAGCAGCTCGATGTGGCCCGCGAAGACGTCGGACTCGAGCAGCTGCTGCGTGATGCCGAGCTCCTCGACCATGCGCCGCGACGACGCGATCATCCGGCGCGCCGCCTCGGCGCGCCCGCGCAGCGCTTCGAGCACGGCCTGGCAGCGCAGCGCGACGGCTTCGACGGCCGGCGCTCCCTGGGTGATGCGCAGCACGCGCACCACGTCGAGGCAGCGCCCGCTGGCGCGCGTCACCGGGCTCGGCCCCCAGAGCGCGGCGACCGGCGCGCCGGCGAGCACCGCGTTGGCGCGGCGGCGGTCGCGCGCGCGGCGCGCGGCGGCGAGCGCGCGGTCGAGCGCGGCTTCGCAGTCGCCGACCTTGCCGAGCCGCGCGAGCGCCAGTGCGTGCACCGAGTGCGCCTTCGCCTCGCCGGGCACGTCGCCCGCCGACGCGAGGTCGCCGGCCGCGGCGGCCACTGCCTCGGCGGTGGCGCGCAGCGACTTCGGGTCGGTGAGCACGGCGAGCTGGGCGGCGAAGCAGGTGTGCCAGGCGCGCAGCCGCGTGGAGTCGCCCGCGAAGCGCTCGAGCTCGGCGATCGCGCGCGCGGCGCCGGGGACCTCGCCGGCCGCCAGCAGCGCCTCGCACCAGTCGAGGGCGAGATCGGCGCGCGCGGGGTCCGCGGCGTCGAGGCGATCGAACGCACGGCCGAGCAGGCTCGCGGCGACCGCTACGTCGTCGCGGGCCAGCGCCCGGCGGCCGGCCGCGGCGAGGTAGCGCGCCGCGCGCTCGCCGAGCGCGCGGCCGCGCTCGTCGAGCGGCCCGAGCTCGCGCAGGTGCTGGTGCGCCTGCTCGAGGTGCCAGCCGATCGTCTCGTCGTGCAGGGCCGCCTCGCCGGCGCGGCTCTCGACCCAATCCGCGAAGCGGCCGTGCAGCTCGGCGCGCGTGCCCTTGAGCAGGCGCCGGTAGGCGGCGTCGCGGATCAGCGCGTGGTGGAAGCGCAGGGCCGGCTCACCCAGGAACCATGCGGTGTCGGGCTCGATCAGCTCGCTGCGCCGCAGCGCCTCGAGCCGGGCGTCGAGGTCGGCGTGCGCGTCGCGCGGCAGCAGCTGCGCCACCGCGGAGCGCGAGAACTGCCGGCCCGCGACGGCGGCCCGCTCGAGCACCGCGCGCTCCTCGGGGCGCAGCCGCTCGATGCGCGCCGCGAGCAGCGCGTGGATCGTGGGCGGCATCTCGAGGTCGGCCACCGCGGCGCCGGCGGTCCAGCGATCTCCCTCGCGCCGGAGCGCGCCGTCCTCGACCAGCATGCGCACCAGCTCGCCGAGGAAGAGCGGGTTGCCCTCGCTGGTGGCGAGCACGCGGCCCGCGACCGCCGCCGGCAGCGCGTCGGCGCCGATCACGCTCGCGGCCAGCCGCGTCGCCGCGGCGGCGTCGAGGCCGGCGAGCGTCACGACGTCGGCCACCAGACCGCCCGCGGATGCGAGCGACGAGCGGCCGTCACGCAGCTCGGGTCGCGCGGCGGCGAGTACGAGCAGCGGCACGCCGGTGCCCCACTGCACGAGGTGCTCGACGAGGTCGAGCAGCAGCGGCTCCGCCCACTGCAGGTCGTCGATCGCGAGCACCACCGGTCGCCTTGCCGCCAGCGCCGCCAGCAGCCGTCGGACGACGAAGAAGGTCTCCTCGGGCGACGCAGGCGTTCCGGCGAGCAGGGCGCCGATCCCGGCGGCGATGCGGGCGCGCTCGGAGTCGTCACCGGGCAGCGCGCTCTCGATCGCCTCGTGCAGGGTATCGGCGCCCGTGGCCTCGTCGACGCCGAGCAGCGCTCGCAGCGCTCGGGCCAGGGGCGCGAAGGTGGCACCGCCCGCCGCGTCGCACTGCGCGGTCAGCAGCGTGGCTTCCGTGCCGACGCGGCGCGCGAACTCGCCGATCAGGCGCGACTTGCCGAGGCCCGGCGATCCCAGGATCACCACCAGCCGCGCACCCGGCGCGGCGCGAACCGCGTGCTCGTAGACCGCCGCGATGCGCCGCAGCTCCTCCTCGCGCCCGACGAACGCGATCGCCGGCGCGCCGGCGGGACGCTCGAGCGACACCACGCGGTACGCCGCCACCGCCTCGGAGCGACCCTTCAGCGCGAAGCTGCCGGCGGGCGCCAGCGTGAGCCGGTCGCCGACCAGGCGGCGCGTCGACTCGCCGATCAGCACGTCGCCGTCGCGCGCCTCCTGCTGGAGGCGCGCCGCGACGTTGACGGGATCGCCGATCACGGCCGTGTGATCGCCGGGCACGACGACCTCGCCAGTGTTCACCGCAACGCGCAGGCCGGCGTTGCCCACCACCCCGGCCTGCTCGGACGCGAGCTCGCGGAAGGCGCGCTGCATGGCGACGGCGGCGCGCACGGCGCGGATCGCGTCGTCCTCGGCCACGCGGGGCACGCCGAAGGCGGCGAGCACGCCGTCGCCGAGCAACTGCACGACGGTGCCGCCGTGAGCTTCGACCGCGTCGCTCATCGAACGGTGGTAGCGGTCCATCAGCCGGCGCGCAGACTCCGCATCGAGCCGTTCGTGGAGGGCGGTCGAGCCGATCAGATCGGCGAAGACGATCGTGACGACCTTGCGAGCGCCGGCGCCGTCGGCGGAGGTCGGGGCGGACCGCGCGGCTAGCGAGGCGCCGCAGGCGTCGCAGAACTGCGCGCCGGCCTCGGCCTCGGCGCCGCACGCCGGGCAGCGCGCCGCGAGCGGCCTGCCGCAGCCGCCGCAGAAGCGCGCCGCGGGCCGATTGGCCCGTCCGCAGCTCACGCACTCCAAGGAGGAACCTTCCCGATCGAGCCTTCAGGGCTGGAAGCGTCGGGCGGCCGCACAGCGCTACGCAGCCGGCCCGGGCGCAGGGCGGTCGAAGCAGCGGCGTGGCCGCGGCCGTGCTCGCCTCAGGCCCAACACGCAGAGCGCTGCGACGAGCCCGGCGTCGGGCTCGGGAACCACGGCGACGGCCCGTTCGCCGTAGTCCGAGCTCACGAGCAGGTTCCCGGACGAGACGATCGCGGCGCCGACGTGCTCGCTCTGCGGGTCGTACGTGCTCGGGTCGATTCGCAGGATTCGCTGCGCGCCCTGTTCGCTCGCCACGATCTTCCCGTTGGCATCGACCGCGATTCCGTAGAGGCTGTTGATCTGGTTGCCCGGCAAGATCGGACGCAGGAGGGTCCGGTTGGCATCGGGATGAGCGGCGTCGTAGCCCGAGGGGTCGATGCGGACGACGATGCTGTTGAAGAACTGGAAGCTCTCGCCGATCAGCAGCGTGCGGGCGGCCTCGATCTCGATGGTGGGAGGGTTCGAGGTCCCGCCGCCGGTCTGGCCGACCGTGACCAGGTTCGCGCCCAGGTTCTTCGAGTCGAAGGCCTTGGGATCGATGCGATACACGATGCCGCTGAAGGTGACTCCGTACAGGAAGCCGAGGATCGGATCCATCGCCACGGCGAAGATCCCATCCTGGACGTCGCCACCCCCGGCCACGATGTCGCCGGGCTGGAGGATTACCCCCGCACGGACGGCGAGGCCGGGAAGCGCGACGACGAGAAGGGCCGGGACGAGGAGCTGCCGCCAGCGAAGGGGCGAGCGCATGGAGGGATCCTCTACGCCGGCATTATACGCGCGAAGACCGGCCGGCGCGTGCCTCCGCACGGCCTCGGGCGTCCGTGGCGTTCGCGGGGATCCGGGGCCGCCGGTACCCTACGCGCCCGCGATGAGCGAGACCCGAGCACAGTCCCGAACGCTCTCCGAGCACGCCTCGAAGCGGCTGCTCGGCGAGTACGGCGTGCCGGTCGCCCGCGAGGCGCTGGCCGCCGATCCCGACGCGGCCGCGCGCGCCGCCGCCGCTCTCGGCTTCCCGGTGGCGCTCAAGCTCTGCGGCGAGGCGATCGCGCACAAGACGGAGCGCGACCTGGTGCGCCTCGGTCTCGCCGACGCGGAGGCGGTGCGGCGCGCCGGCGCCGAGCTGCTCGCGAAGCGGCGGGCCGACGACGGCGACGTGTCGCTGCTGGTGGCGGAGCTGGTGAAGGGGCGCCGCGAGCTGATCGCCGGGCTGGTGCGCGACCCGAGCTTCGGCGCCTGCGTGGTGCTCGGCCTCGGCGGCATCCTGACCGAGGCGCTCGGCGACGTCGCCTTCGCGCTGGCGCCGCTCTCGCGCGCCGAGGCGCGCAGCCTGATCGTGGCGCTGCGCGCGAGCCACCTCGTGACCCGGCCCTTCCGCGGCGAGCCGCCGGTCGACGCCGAGGCGCTGGCCGACGTGCTGGTCGCGCTCGGGCGCCTCGCGGCCGAGCGCCCCGACGTCGCATCGGTCGACGTGAACCCGCTGATCGTGGCGCGCGACGGCAAGCCCGTCGCGGTCGACGCGCTGGTCGTGATCGGAGCGGAGCCGGCGCGCGGCGTCTCCGCTCCGCACGCTTCGCTGCCGGACCAGGCCGTGCTCGACCGCTTCCGGCCGCTGTTCCACCCGCGCGGCGTCGTCGTCGCCGGCGCCTCGACGCACCCGGGCAAGTTCGGCTTCGTGACGCTCCACAACCTGCGCGCCTTCGGCTACGCGGGCGAGATCTTTCCCGTGAACCGCGACGGGGCGGAGATCCTCGGCCAGCCGAGCCACCGCGACGTGGCCGAGGTGCCGGTCGGGCGCGCCGACCTGGTGTTCGTGTGCACGCCAGCCGCCGCCAACGTCGAGCTGCTGCGCGCCTGCGCCAAGGTCGGCGTGCGCGCGGCGTTCGTGGCGAGCGGCGGCTATCGCGAGGCGGGGCCCGAGGGCCGCGCGCTCGAGGACGAGCTGGTCGCCACCGCGGACGAGCTGGGCATCGTGATGGCGGGGCCGAACGGGCAGGGCGTGATCTCGACGCCGGTCTCGATGTGCGCGCAGATCGTGGCGCCGTATCCGCCGCCGGGCTCGATCTCGGTGGTCAGCCAGAGCGGGAACCTGGTGTCGTCGTTCCTCAACTACGCGGTGCAAACGGGTGTCGGGATCTCGAAGGCGATCTCGGCGGGCAACTCGGCCCAGACCGGCATCGCCGACTATCTCGACTACTTCGCCGCCGACCCCGAGACCCGCGTGGTGCTCGCGTATCTGGAGGGCGTTCCCGACGGCCGCCGCTTCGCCGCGGCCGTTCGCCGGCTCACCGCGGTGAAGCCGCTGGTGCTGCTGAAGGGCGGTGTGGCTTCCGAGGGCCAGCGGGCCGCGCTCTCCCACACCGGCTCGCTCGCGACCGACGACCGCGTCTTCGACAACGTGTGCCGTCAGCTCGGGGTGGTGCGCGCGCCGAGCGTCGAGTCGGCCTTCGAGTGGGCCGCGACGCTCGCGACGCAGCCGCTGCCGCGCGGCCGCCGCGTGATCGTCTTCACCACCGCCGGCGGCTGGGGGGTGCTGAGCGCGGACGCCTGTGCCGCGGCCGGCCTCGCGCTCGCGCCGCTCCCCGCCGACGTGCGCGCGCGCATCGACGCGATGGTGCCGGCGCGCTGGAGCCGCAACAACCCGATCGACCTGGCGGGCGGCGAGACCCGCGACACCGTGCCCGAGATCCTCGACCTGCTCTGCGCGCACCCCGACGTGGATGCGCTGGTGCACCTGGGGCTCGGCATCCAGGCCGCGACGGCGAGCCTGTTCCGCCGCGGGCCGTTCTTCCCCGGCCACGGCCTCGAGCGCATCGCCGAGTACCACGAGCGGCAGGACCGCCGCTACGCCGAGGCGGCGCGCGACGCGTCCGTGCGTCACGGGAAGCCGGTGCTGTGCGCGACCGAGCTGGTCTACACCGACCGCGAGTACGGCAACGCCGGGCCGCTCGCGGTGCGCGCGGCCGGGCGCGTCTGCTACCCGAGCGCGCACCGCGCGATCGCGGCGCTGCGCGCGCTGGTCGACTACGCGGAGTTCCGCGGCCATCCGGCCGACGCCTGATGCGCGCGAGGAGCGGGGTGAGCAGGCTCCCCGATCATCTGCCGATCCTCGACCGGCGCCTGGCGCGCGACGGTTGCCCGAGCCTGTATACAGAGCGCGAGATCACCGCTGCGGTCGATCTGTGCGACGCGCGCGGGCGTCTGAACCCCGCCGCGGTGGGCTTCTCGCGCAAGCCCCTGGTGCGCGCCAATCTCTCCGGACACTGGCCGCGCAAGAAGAAGTGGAACTTCTGGAACTGGATCGGTCCGGACTTCGTCTTCTCGGTGACGCTCGCGGACATCGACCTGGCCTCGTTCTGTGCCTTCACGCTCACGGACTTCAGCGACGGCGCGCACTGGAGCGGCGCCTCGTACGGTCGCTCCGGCCGCTTCGCGCTGCCCGAGCAGGTCGAGGCGAGCGTCGCGTTCCAGGGCGGCGGGCTCGAGTACGCCAATCGCCTCGACGGCGCCGACCTCGCGGTGCGCTTCCGCGGTCGCGCCGGCGCGGGCACCGAGATCGCGGCGGAGCTCGCGGTGCACCGGCCGCCCGATCACGAGAGTCTGAACGTGGTCGTGCCGTGGACGCCGTCCCGCTTCCAGTGCAACTCGAAGCACGCGGCGCTGCCGTGCGAGGGCGAGGTGCGCGCGGGCGAGCGGCGCTACGCGCTCGATCCGCGAACCTGCTTCGCCGTGCAGGACTGGGGCCGGGGCATCTGGCCCTATCGGTCGTTCTGGAACTGGGGCGTCGCGACGGGCTGGGCCGACGACGTCCTGCTCGGCGTCAACTTCGGCGCGAAGTGGACCACGGGCACCGGCTCGAACGAGAACGGGATCCTCTGGAACGGGCGCCTCCACAAGATCATGGAGGACCTGCGCTGGGAGTACGACGCGGCGGAGTGGCGCAAGCCGTGGCGCGTCGTCGCCCCGCACTCCGGCGCGCTCGACCTCGTGCTCGATCCCCTCGTGGCGCACACGCCGAGCGTCAATCTGGGCGTTCTCGCGTCGGGTGGCGTGTGCGCCTTCGGACGCTGGCACGGCCACGTGAGGATCGAAGGACGCGAGCTCGCAGTGGACGGGCTCGTCGGTTGGGCGGAGGAGTTCGCGCACCGCTGGTGATGCGCGGACCTGCGCCCGCCGGCATGCGCGACCCGGCCTGGCGACCTCCTAACGCGGGTTCGGCGTGAACAGCGCGGCGAGCTGCGGCACCTGGCCGGCCGGGGCCCAGGCCGCCATGCCGGGCGTCCACACCAACGTGTCGGGCCGCAGCGTGCCGGCGGCTGCCGCGCGCGCGAGCTGGTCGGCGTCGAACGGCCCGGTCGCCTGTCCGCCCTGCGCGACGTGCCAGGCAGGCGGCAAGGGCGGCGGCGGGGGCGCCTGCGGCGCCGGCGCGGCGCCGCCCGGCCCCGGCAGCATGCGCCCGGCCACCGCAACTCCCATGCCGACGCCGACGCCCGCACCGGCGAGCCCGCCGGCCGGGTTGGCCGCCGCCACCGGCATCGCGGCGCCGAGCTGGTACTGCTGGTAGCGCGCCAGGTCGTCGATCACGCGCATCGAGGAGCGCGAGTCGATCGCCTTCTCGACCTCCTCGGGCACCGACACGTTGACGATGACCAGCTGCGGGAGCTCGAGGCCGTACTCGTCGTCGATGCGCTCCTGCACCATCTGCCGCAGCTTGTCCGAGAGCTCGCGATAGTGCGTCGCCAGGTCGACCACCGAGAGGTCGGCGCTCGCCACCAGATCGGCGAACGCCGAGGCGATCATCGAGCGCAGCAGCACGGCGATCTCCTCGGCGTCGAAGCTCGACTCGGTGCCGACCAGCTGCTTGAGCAGGATCTTCGGGTCCGCCGCGCGCAGCGTGTAGCTGCCGAAGGCGCGCACCCGGATCGGCCCGAAGTCGGGGTCGCGGATCGGCACCGGGTTCGGCGTGCCCCACTTCAGGTCCGCGATCTGACGCGTGCTGACGAAGTAGACCTCGGCCTTGAAGGGGCTCTCGAAGCCGTACTTCCAGCCGGCCAGCGTCGAGAGCACCGGGAGGTTGCGGGTGTGGAGCGTGTGCTGGCCGGGGCCGAACTGGTCGGCGATCTGGCCCTGGTGGACGAAGACCGCGAGCTGGCCGGGCCGCACGATCAGCTGCGCCCCGTTCTTGATCTGGTTCTGGTAGCGCGGGAAGCGCCAGACCAGCGTGGCGCGGCTGTCGTCGACCCACTCGACGATGTCGACGAGCTCGGCTCGCAGCTTCTCGAGAAGTGCCATGGCTTCGCGTCTCCTGGTGAAGAGTGCCGAACGGATGCGCGCTCAGCGCAGCAGGTCGACCAGCAGGCCGAGCAGCGAGGCGCCGCCCGAGGAGCGGCTGCGCCGCTCCTCGCGCTCGCGCTCCTGCTCGAGCATGCGGTCGCCGACCACCATCGCCTTGAACTGATCCACGTTCATGCGGCCGCCCTGCGAGAGCCCCGGCGCGCCGGCGCCGGGCTCGGCGCCGCGCAGGCCGCCCGCCTGGATGAAGGCCGCGACCTGCTCGAGCTCGTCGGCGTCGAGCCAGGTGCCGTGCGGCCCGCACCAGTCGATGATCACGCCCGAGCGGGTGCCGAAGTTCTTGCGGTACATGCGCTCGCCGCACACCGGGCAGTTCCGGTACGAGAAGCTCGTCGACACGCTGCGCGCGCGCAGCGGAGCGGACGCCGCGGCGCCGCTCGCGGCGCGCTGGCGCGCCGCCTCGACGGCGCGCTGGATCAGCGCGTCGAAGCGGTCGCCGGGCACCCACAGGCCGTTGCACTTCGGGCACTCGCGCACCCAGACGCCGCCGACGCCGCGCACCGCCAGCGGCTCCTGGCAGCACGGGCACGACGGCGCGTCCTCGTGCTCCTGCGGCAGCGGCTCGGGCTGGAACCCTACGCCGCAGTGCCCGCAGAACTTCGCCGAGTCGGCGTTGCGCGCGAAGCACTCCGGGCAGATCAGCGGCAGCGCGCCGCCGCGCACCACCTCGGCATGGCAGTAGTCGCAGCGCGCCGCGTCGTCGGGCAGCAGCGCTCCGCACGAGGAGCAGCGCTGCACGTGCGCCTCGACCGCGGCCTGCGTCTCGTTGCGGATCGTCGCGCCGCAGCGGCACTCGAAGCTCGGCGCCTCGACGTCCGTGACGTCGTACTGGGCATGGCAGGCGCGGCAGGCGACCAGGCGCACGGGACCCCCGGAGCGGCGGCTCCGCGGGGCGGATCGGCAGGGCGGGCGGGGCGCTTGAGGCGCCGGTTGATGGGTTTGAGAGACCACATCAGTCGCGGCTCAGCTCGTCTGCTGTTGGCGCCTTCGGTGGGATCACGAGCCGCCGCTGCGCATCGTCCGACGCCGAGGTGTAGGGCGCAGCACGCCCAGGTTGGACGGCGCGCGGGGCGCGAGCTCACGCGACGCAGGCTCAGAGACCCCTCAGACGACGACGCGCTCGCGACGGATGAGCCGCTGCCGGGGTCGGCACGCTGCCTCCGTGACGAGCCACATCGCGACCAGCCCGCGAGCGCGGGCAAGCGCGTCTTGCGCATAATAGTCAGGCGTACCTGGCGCGTTACGCGGGGTTGCCTCCGCACGGCTAGATCTCCGACGGGCAGTCCTTCTCGTCCTAAGCTTCATCCAAATTCTCTCGAGCATGCGGCAATCTCGGGGCGAAAGACCGAGCTGATTCGCCAGCAGGATGCGGCTGTTCTCCCTCAGTAGGGCCTCTAGACACCCGCGTCTGAGCAGAGCGTCAATCTCTTGGAGCCCCAAGCCATCTCGTAGAACGCGCGGGATCAAGATCCTATCTGCTTCTGTGGGCTCGAGCTCGAGGACGCCCCCTCCGTAACTGCGACCCTCGATCTCTGCAGATGCTGCGGTGAGGTAGGTGTAGAGGTTGACGACGACAGACGCGGCAGGCGAAGCGCACCGCATGCGATGAACGGTGTCAGTGGAAACGGCTGCAGCTTTGTTCAACACGACCTTGGGGAAGTCGTATATCTGGCGGAAGAAGAAACAATCTGGTTGCCAGATTGACGGGACTGCGTACCAAGGATTTCGAATCGAGCATTTGAAGCCCGTGTGAAAGCCCTGCGACTCGCCCCACTCGACATATTTGCGAACAAGCCGTGGCAGAGACCGCTTGTCCTTTTCGGCGTGAAAGAGAAATACACGCTGCTCGCCATTGGCGAGTTCATCCCAATCACGCTGACGCAATACAGCGCCCTTTAGGTGCGAGGATCGCCCAACCAGCGCGGCCGCGTGGTCCTCAAGACCATTGGAACGGATGTCCGATCTCGCAAGAACGAAGAACTCGTTCCTTCCCGTCACGATCCCCACGTCGACGGACGCGTGTCGACTCAGTGATACCAGCTCGTCGCTTGCTCGCAGCGCCCGCATGAACGAGATCTCGCTGGAAGTTAGAAAGTACTTCGTCCATTTTTCAGTCTCGTGATCCAGCGACTTCGTCGACTTTGATCCCGTGGGCATCTTGGGAGGCATGATCGTGAGGTCAGAAACCGATCGAGCCTCGGAGAGAGCGATGCGGCAAGTGTCAGCCTGTGCAGGCGGGCGTTTGCCATCGCATAGAAGAGCGATTACCTCCTGCTCAGCATTCGTGAAGAAGAGCTGATTGCAGGATCGCAGGTCGATCCGCGTGAAGTGGCGCAGCAGGAACGAGCGGAGCTGGGCTGCGTAGGACACTTGCAGCAGCTCGGCAGGCACGAGGAGCGCCATCCGACCGCCAACGGCTAGCTTCATCGCGCCGCCCACGACGAACGGCACCCACATGTTCGTGAGTCGATTCGGAGTCAACCCTGCGCTGCGAAGCAGATCCATTGCAAGAGAGCGAGATGGCTCGGGAAAGCTCTGATAGCGGATGAACGGAGGATTCCCGATGACCGCATCGAAGTGACGTTCCGATTCGCCGATCCACGAGAAGAAGTCATCGGCGACAACGGCACCGTTGGTGCGGACCCGGATTTGCTGGCGAAGACGTCGCGATGCCTTCTTCGCTTCTTCGGGAACTACTTCGATGCCTTGGATCTGCGCGGCCGCTTCAGCCGATCTGGCACCGAGGGCGAGTAGACGCTTGGCGGCGGCCTCCAGGAAGACACCGTCGCCGCAGCTTGGCTCCAGCACATGGTCGGCGCCCGATCGAACTGCAAGACATGACATCCATTCGGCTACGGCTGTCGGGGTGTAGTACCCACCGCGCAGCTTGTCCGCAGCACCGTGACGCGTTTCGGGGGCCTTCGAGCCAGACCGGAACAGCGAGAGTTGGGTTCTCAAAGTCTCCTCCAGCACCGAAGCGTGGACATCGAAGTAGAGCGCCCTGGTTTGACAGGGGCGGTCACAAGGCTGGGGGAGGTCAAGCGATCCTAGAGTATGAGACGGCCCGCGCCAAGGAGAGCCATCCGCAAGTACGCGGTTGTCGGCGCGGCGCGATCGCGCAATTGGGCCTTGAAGTGTCTAAGCGTCTCGGGGTCGCGTGGGCCCGCTGGTGGCGCCGAGGCGTTCGCTACTCGGCGAGAGTTGACGCAACGTCCGTTTCCCATGCTTTCGAGCCGGGGGCCTGCCGGCCCTGGGAGAGGTGCTCGCCTGGAGCGATCAGTGGAAGCCAGCGACGCTCGTCGCGGGCGGCGTATGTGGCCAGAAAAGGGGCAATGACGCTCGGATTCCCCCTACGCCTCGCGCGACAGGTAGGTGGTCTCCTCGAGCGCCTGCTCGTAGCGCTTGAGCAGATGGGTCGACTCCTCGTGGCCGAGGTCGCCGCGCTCGAGCGCCGCCGCGATCGCGTTCTGCACGCCCGCCACGAGGCCGTCGCGGTTGTACTCGACGTAGTCGAGCACCTCGCGCACGCGGTCGCCCTCGACGACGTGCTCGACGATCGCGCGCCCGGTCTTCTCGTCGACCCGCACGTGCACCGCGTCGGTGTCGCCGAAGAGGTTGTGCAGGTCGCCGAGGATCTCCTGGTAGGCGCCGACCAGGAACACCCCGATGTAGTAGGGCTCGCCGGTCCAGGTGTGCAGCTCGAGCGCGTCGCGCACGTCGTGCTGGTCGATGAACTGGCCGATCTTGCCGTCGCTGTCGCAGGTGAGGTCCGCGAAGATGCCGCGCCGCGTCGGCTCCTCGAGCAGGCGGTGCAGCGGCATCACCGGGAACAGCTGCTTGAAGCCCCAGTGGTCGGGCAACGACTGGAACACCGAGAAGTTGCCGAGGTAGGTGTCCGCCAGCGTCTTCTCGAGGTCGTCGAGGTCCTCCGGAACCTGCGGCAGCTCGCGCACGATGCGCAGCAGCTTCTCGCAGTTGGCCTGGAACAGCTTCTCGACGCGGGCGCGCGCGCGCAGGTCGAGGTAGCCGAGCGAGAACAGCGTCGCGGCCTCCTCCTTCACCTGCAGCAGGTCGTGCCACGACTCCTGGGCGTTCTTGCGCGAGAGGTTGTTCCACAGCTCGAGCAGGTCCTGCAGCACGCGCGGGTCGGACTCCGAGACCGGCTCCGGCGCGACGGCGTCGCGCAGCTCGGAGACGCCGAGCACGTCGAAGATCAGCACCGAGTGGTGCGCGACCATGGCGCGCCCCGCCTCGGTGATCAGGTCGGGGTGCGGGACGCTGGTCTCGTCGCAGGCCTCCTGCACCGAGGACACCACGTCGTTGGCGTACTCCTGCTGCGAGTAGTTCATCGACGAGTGGAAGTGGGTGGACGAGCCGTCGTAGTCGACGCCGAGGCCGCCGCCCACGTCGAGCAGGTGCGGGCGCGCGCCCATCGCGTGCAGCCCGACGAAGATGCGGCTCGCCTCGCGCAGCGCGTCCTTGTGGGCGCGGATCGCGCTGATCTGCGAGCCGATGTGGAAGTGCAGCAGCTCCAGGCAGTCGAGCATCTTCTCGGCGCGCAGCCGGTCGACGGCTTCGACGATCTCCGCCGCGGACAGCCCGAACTTCGAGCGCTCGCCGGTCGACTCGACCCACTTGCCGGTGCCCTTGCTGGTGAGCCGCGCGCGCACGCCGAGGTGCGGGCGGATGCCGACCTCCCGCGCCACGCGCAGCGCCAGCTCGAGCTCCTGGAAGCGGTCGATCACGATGATCGGGGTGCGCCCGATGCGCTGCGCGAGCAGCGCGGTCTCGATGTAGGCGCGGTCCTTGTAGCCGTTGCAGACGAGCAGCGCGCCCGGCGTGTCGAGCAGCGACAGCGCCACCAGCAGCTCGGGCTTCGAGCCGGCCTCGAGGCCGATGCGGTGCGGCGCCCCGTAGTGGACGATCTCCTCGACGACGTGACGCTGCTGGTTGACCTTGATCGGGTACACGCCGCGGTAGCGGCCCTCGTAGCCGTACTCGGAGGTGGCCCGCGCGAAGGCCTTGACCAGCCCGCGCACGCGGCTCGCCAGGATGTCGGAGAAGCGCATCAGCAGCGGGAGCCGCAGGCCCCGCTCGCGCAGCGACGGCAGCAGCTCGAAGAGGTCGACGCCGGGGCCTTCCGGCCCGTGCGGCGTCACCGTCACGTGACCCTTGTCGTTGACGCCGAAGAACCCGGCGCCCCAGTTGGCGACTTGATAGAGCTCGGCGCTGTCCTTCAGAGTCCAGGTGCGCATCGGCGTGGCACCCCCCAGGTAGAGGCGCATCGTTGAATAGCGTTTTCGCGCCGGTTCGGTAGATGCGAGCGGTGTCGGCGGCTAGCGGATGAGCGGCTCCTCGCGCTCCTGGCCGGTCGCGAGCTCGCGTACCCGCGCCACGCCGCGCTCGGCCTCGGCCGGGCCGAGGAACCAGGCGCGGCCGGCGCCGGCGCGGTCGGCGTCCTCGAGCACGCGCTTCGGGCGGCTCTCGCCGAGCACCAGCTCGACCGCCCGTCCCTCGCCGCGCAGGCGCTCGGCCAGCCGGATCGCGGCCGGGCGCTGCGCCTCGCCGAGCGCACACACCACGTCGTCGACGCCGCGCGGCAGCGCCGGCAGCCGCCCCTGGTCCGCCAGCAGCTCGGCGACGACCACGTCCCCGAAGCCGAAGCCGACCGCCGGGATCGCCGGCCCGCCGAGCGCCTCCAGCAGCCGGTCGTAGCGGCCGCCGCCGCACAGCGATCGCAACTTGCGGTCGGCGTCGAACGCTTCGAAGACGATCCCGGTGTAGTAGGCCAGGCCGCGCACCACCGAGGCGTCGAAGTCGACGCGGTCGGCGACGCCGTAGGCGCCGAGCAGCTCGAAGAGGCGGCGCAGCTCGCCGATCGCGCGCGAGCCGGCAGGGGCCGCGGCGGCCGCGTCGTCGAGGCTCGCGAGCGCCAGCAGGCCGACCACGTCGCGCGCCTCGGAGCGCGCCAGGGCGACGGGCCCGGCCGGCTCGCAGAGCAGGTCGACGACCACGTCGGCGCCGACCTTCGCGAGCTTGTCGATGATCACGCAGAGCGGCTCGAAGGCAGCGGGCCGCTCGCGCAGCACGCCGGCGCGCAGCGTCTCCTCGAGCAGGGCGCGGCTGTTGAGCTGGACGCGCACCTGCCCCCCGCCCAGGCCGAGGCGCTCCAGCAGCGCGAACACGGCGGCCAGCAGCTCCGCCTCCGCTGCGACGCCCGGCTCGCCCCACACGTCCATGTTCCACTGGTAGTGCTCGCGCCTGCGCCCGCGCGTGGTGCGCTCGTAGCGCCAGTTCTGGGTGATCGCGAACCAGCGCAGCGGCAGGCGCAGCGAGCCCGCGCGCGCCATCACCATGCGGGCGATCGAGGGCGTCATCTCGGGGCGCAGCGCGAGGTGCCGGTCGTGCATCGTGAAGTGATAGAGCTGCTCGACGATCTCCTCGCCCGCCTTGCGCGTGAACAGCTCCGCGTGCTCGACGATCGGGGCGTCGACCTCCTCGAACCCGAAGCGCCGCGCCACCTCGCGGAAGTGCGCGAACAGCCAGGCGCGCAGGCGCAGGTCGTCCGGGTAGAAGTCGCGCGTGCCGCGCGGCGCCTGGAGCGTGGGCTGCGCCATGGGCGGGACCGTTACCGCTCCCGAGTCGGCCACGCTACAAACAGCGGCTCCTCGACGGAGGTCCCGATGCGACGCCTCGCGCCCGTTCTCGCCGTGCTCTGCTGGGGTTTGGCCGCGCTCGGTTGCGGGAGCGGCGAGAAGTCGGAGAGCCCGAAGCCGCCGGCGTCCGCTGCGGCGCCCGCGACACCGGCCGACCTGCCGCGCGGCCTGCTGCTGGCGCTCTCGCAGTTCGAGGTGTCGCCGCAGGGCAAGGTGCTGCCGAAGCCCGGGCCCGCGCGCCTCGAGATCCTGACGCGCCGCGGTGGCCAGTGGGGGGTCGAGGTGCTCGAGGACCCGGAGAGCAACGTCTTCCACAAGGCGATGGTCTACGCGGGGGGCGCCTCGCCGGGGATCCTCACGCTCGGCGGCTCGGCCGCCAAGCTCAAGCTGTGGCACAAGCAGGACGGCAGGTGGCAGGCCGAGACGCTCTGGGAGAAGGACTTCGGCGGCAAGTTCAGCCGCATGCGCGACGCCGAGGCGGGCGACCTGTTCGGCGACAAGCGCGACGCCTTGGCGGTCGCGACCCACGACCAGGGCGTCGTCGCGACGCTGCGGCCCAAGGCCGGCGCAGCGGGCTGGGACGTCCAGGAGATCGACCACGAGAAGGACACCTTCGTCCACGAGATCGAGATCGGCGACCTCGACGGCGACGGCGTGCTCGAGGTGTATGCCACGCCGAGCGAGCCCAACAAGCTCGACGGCTCCGAGCAGAAGGGCGTCGTGACGCGCTACGTGCCGGTGAAGGGCGAGGGGCGCAAGGTCGTCGCCGACCTCGGCGACCGCCACGCCAAGGAGATCCTGGTCGGCGACGTCGATGGCGACGGGCGCGACGAGCTCTACGTCTCGGTCGAGGCGAAGACCGAGGGAAGCGGCGACCAGCTCCGCCTGGTCGAACCCGTCGAGATCCGCCGCTACGACGCCGGCACCGATCCGAAGCAGGGGGTCGTGATCGCGACGATCGACGACCGCCTCTGCCGGTTCCTGACGGCAGGCGACGTCGACGGAGACGGCAAGCGGGAGATCGTCGCGGCCGCCTTCAAGAGCGGCCTGTGGCTGCTCCGGCCGGGCGCCAACCCGCACGAGAGGTGGACCGTCACCTCGATCGACCGGAACTCCTCGGGCTTCGAGCACGCCGCGCGGCTGGCCGACCTCGACGGCGACGGCCGGGACGAGCTCTACGTCGCGAGCGACGACCAGGGCGAGGTGCGGCGCTACGTCTGGCGCGACGGCCGCTTCGAGAAGGAGGTGATCCACCGCCGCGCCGTGCCGGGCTCGGCCTTCACCTTCAACATCGAGCCGGTGCCCGTGGAGCTGCTGAAATAGACACATCGAGAAGTCAAGAACGTCCCCGAAGTCAACGAAGTCAAGAACGTCCCCACTATCCCGGGGGCCAGCGGAAGGGGCGGCCGCCGAGCACGTGGACGTGGAGGTGGAAGACGCTCTGGCCGGCGCCCGCGCCGTCGTTCACGACGAGCCGGAAGTCGGAGAGGCCGGCCTCGCGCGCGACGCGCGCCGCCACCGCGAGCAGGTGGCCGAGCAGCGCTTCGTCCCCCGGCTCGGCCTGCGAGAGCCGCGCGATCGACTTGCGCGGGATCACCAGCAGGTGGGTCGGCGCCTGCGGGTCGATGTCCCTGAAGGCGACGCAGCGCTCGTCCTGATGGACCACGTCGGCGCGCAGCTCGCCGCGCGCGATCTTGCCGAAGATCGTGTCGCTCACGATGCCTCCCGTGCCAGCCGCTCCATCGCCGCATGCGCGACCTCGATGCAGGCCGCCATGTTGCGGTCGAGGTCGAGCGCCGCGGGACCCGGCCACGGCGTGCGGTCCGACACCACGCAGAGACAGCCCGCGCGCAGCCCGAACAGGCCGGCGAGCGTCAGCAGCGCGCCCGCCTCCATCTCGCAGTTGAGCACGCCGGCGGCCTGCATCTCGCGGATGCGCTCGGCGTGCGCCGCCGTCCAATAGCCGCGGAAGCTCATCGACGCGAGCGATCCGTCGGGCTGCAGCACGGCGTTGCGCGCGTAGAAGGCGTCGAGCGACCAGGTGACGCCGGCGCGGCAGCGCGCGCCCGCGGCGCGGGCCGCGTCGACCAGCGCCCCGACCACGCGCCAGTCGGCGGCGGCGGGGTACTCGGGCCGCACGTAGCTGGCCGTGGTGCCGTCGTCGCGCACGGCGGCGGTCGTGACGACCAGGTCGCCGAGCGCGAGCCCGGGATCGAGGCCGCCGCTGTTGCCCACGCGGATCCAGGTGCGCGCGCCGAGCTTGGCGAGCTCCTCGACGATCAGCGCGGTCCCGGGCGCGCCGACGCCGGTGGAGGCGGCGGTCAGCCGCAGCCCGCGCCACTCGCCGGTGACGGCGCGGAACTCGCGCACCGCGCAGACCTCGCGCGCCCCGGACCAGCCGGCCGCGATGCGGCCGACGCGCGCCGGGTCGCCGCACAGGAAGACGTGCTCGGCCACCTCGCCCGGCCGCAGGCCGGTCACCGGCTGGGCGTCGTGGCTCCGCTCGGGCCTGCCCTCGCTCACGAGCGGCGAGGTAGAGCAGCTCCTCCGGCATCGCAACCGCAGCGCGGTCGCAGCAATGGGCCGCTCTCGGCCGGCCGCGCTCAAGTTTCGGGCCGCCGCGCCGACCGCTCGGGTTGTCATGCATCGGGGGCCGGGCTAAGGATGCGCGATCCAACCCCGCTCCCATCCCCTGGGGAACACTCCTTGGCGAAGTCTCTCATCATCACCGAGAAGCCGAGCGTCGCCCGCGACATCGCGAGCGCGCTGGGAGGATTCCGGGAGCAGGACGGGTACTTCGAGAGCAGTGCCCAGTACCTCACCTGGGCGGTCGGCCATCTCTTCGAGCTGCTCGAGCCCGAGGAGATCGACGACGTCTACAAGCGCTGGACGCTCGACACGCTCCCGATCATTCCCGAGCAGTTCCGCACCAAGCCGAAACAGGGCCAGACGGCGCGGGTGCGCCTGATCAAGAAGCTGCTCGAGGACCCCGAGGTCGACACGCTGGTGAACGCCTGCGATGCGGGGCGCGAGGGCGAGCTGATCTTCCGCGAGATCGTGGCGCACTTCGGAAGCGCCAAGCCGATCCGCCGGCTCTGGCTGCAGTCGATGACGGAGGACGCGATCCGCGAGGGATTCTCGCGGCTGCGCCCCGGCGAGGAGCTCGCGGGCCTGGCGGCCGCCGCCGAGTGCCGCGCGCTCACCGACTGGCTGATCGGGATGAACGCCACGCGCGTGCTGACCAAGCGCCTGAAGGGCCGCCGGGAGAAGGGTGCGTGGTCCGCCGGGCGCGTGCAGACGCCCACGCTGGCCCTGCTCGTCGAGCGCGAGCTCGAGGTGCTCGCCCACGTTCCCAAGCCCTATTGGCGCGTGGTCGGGACCTTCGAGCACGAGAGCCATCGCTACACCGGCACCTGGTTCGACCCGGCGCTCGCCGACGCGGGCGAAGACGAGGCGCGCGACGACCGCCTGTTCGACGCGGCGCGGGCGCGGGCGATCGAGGCCGCGGTGGCGGGCCGGCGCGGCAGCGCCGAGGAGACCCGCAAGCCGTCGCGCGAGTCCGCGCCCACGCTCTTCGACCTCACCAGCCTCCAGCGCGAGGCGATCCGCCGCTTCGGCTGGACCGCGCGCCGCACGCTCTCGGCAGCGCAGCGCTGCTACGAAGCGCACAAGCTCCTCACCTATCCGCGCACCGACTCGCGCTGCCTGCCGAGCGACTACCGCGACACGGTGCGGAACGTGCTGCGCGCCTACGCCGACGCGCGTCGCGCGGGCGGCGGCGAGCACCCGATGGGCGAGTACGGGGGCGCCGCAGCGCGGCTGCTCCAGACCGGCCTGGAGAACGAGGCCCGCACCTTCGACGACTCCAAGGTGTCGGACCACTTCGCGATCATCCCGACCGGCCGCCTCCCGGGCGCCGGGCTCTCGGGCGACGACCGCAAGATCTTCGACCTCGTGACGCGGCGCTTCCTGGCGGCCTTCCACCCCGCCGCCACCTGGGAGCGCGTCGAGCGCGTCACCGAGGTCGCCGGCCAGCGTTTCCGCAGTCGCGCCCGCACGCTCGTCGAGCCGGGCTGGCGCGCCATCGCCGACGGCGAGCGCAGCGAGGACGAGGCGTCGCTCCCGCCGCTGCGCCCGGGCGCCGCGGAGGCGGCCGGCGTGCCGGTCGCGGCGGCCTCGGTCGAGCTCGCCGCCGAGCAGACCAAGCCGCCGCCGCGCATCACCGAGGCGCGCCTGCTCTCGCTGATGGAGAACGCCGGCGAGCAGGTGGAGGACGAGGACCATGCGGCGGCGATGCACGAGCGCGGGCTCGGGACGCCGGCCACGCGCGCCGAGGTGATCGAGAACCTGATCGCCAAGGGCTACGTGGTGCGCATCGGCCGCGTGCTGCGCCCGACGGCGAAGGGCATCCGGCTGATCGACATCCTGCGCCGCGTGCACATCGACCGGCTCGCCTCGGCGCGCCTGACCGGCGAGATCGAGTTCCATCTGAACCAGGTCGAGCACGGCCAGCGCTCGGGCGCCGACTTCATGAGCGAGATGAAGGACTACGCCCGCGAGATCGTCGAGCACGGCAAGTCCTTCGAGTACGAGGATCTGTACGCGGGCGACCCGACGCTCGGCAGCTGTCCGCGCTGCGGGCGGCCGGTCGTCGAGGGACCCTGGTTCTACCGCTGCCAGGAGAAGCCCGAGCGCGGCGAGGACGAGGATTGCCCGTTCCGCATCTGGAAGGACACCTCGGGCCGCTACATCGACCGCAGCACCGCCGAGGCGCTGCTGCGCGACGGCAAGACCGGCGCGCTCGAGGGCTTCACCGCGCGCAACGGCCGCACCTACCAGGCGGCGCTCGAGATCGACCGCGACGAGTGGGCGGTGCGCGTGCGGCCGGTGGCGTGGGAGGACGGCACGGTCCGCGACGATCCCGAGTACGAGGTGAATCCCGAGCCGCTCGGCGCCTGCCCGTTCGAGGAGGAGTGCCAGGTCGTCGAGACGCCCACCCACTTCAGCTGCGAACGCAGGCTCAAGGAGGCGGAGCTCGGCCCGCCGGAGCGAGGCGAGGCCCCGAGCGGCGCGGTCGGCGCCCAGCCCGAGCGCCCGAAGAGCTGCGGCTTCGCGCTGCCGCGCACGGTCTGCAAGCGCGAGATCACGCGCGAGGAAGCGCAGGTCTACCTGACTCGAGGCCGCAGCGAGCTGCTGACCGACTTCACGTCGCGCTACGGCCGTCCGTTCTCGGCGACGCTCGTGCTCAAGAAGACCGGCCGGCACGGCTTCGAGTTCCCGCCGCGCGCCCCGCGACGCGGTGCGGCGGGGACCGAAGGCGCCGACGCGACCGGAGCGGCCACGGCTGCGGAGGCGGCGCCGGCGGCGTCCACCGGCGAGGTGAAGCGCGGCCGCAGGCGCGCGCCCGGCAAGTCGGCTGCGAAGTCGGCGGCGCAGCCGGGCGGCCGCGTTGCGGCGAAGTCCGCGCGCGCGAGCAAGGCGCGCTCGCCCGCCGCGGCTGCCCGCAAGCGCGCCGGCCCGCGCCGGCGAGTCGACGCCCCCAAGGACGCCGCCGAGTAGCTCGCGCCTCCGTTCGCGCCGCTCGCCATCTCCCCGCTCGCATCGCTGCGCACGAGCCGCCGCCCGCCTGCGGGTCGGAGCGGCGACATTTTTCGTTGTGCTCTAGAGCCCTTCGGGGGTATAACAGCGACCGTCCCGCGTGGGGGAGAGGTCTGCGCGCGCCCCGGCAACCCGAGCGCTCCCCTCACCCACGGCGACCGCAGCGTCCGCACAGGTGCGTCGGTGTCTCGAACTGGGGGAGAGCGAAGCCGGCCTGGCCGTGGCCGGCTGGGAGGGGTCATGGGCGGGGGATCCAGGACGGGTCGGGTCTACGCAGCTCGCACGTGCGCAGTGCTGCTCGCGGCGCTCGCAACGATCGCCCTCCGACCACCCGCCGCGAGAGCCTTCGACTTCTTCGACGGCAAGCTCCAGGTCCACGGCGCGTTCGAGGAGCAGATCCGGGGCCTCGGCAGCAACCTGAACGTCAGCAACAACATCGACCTGGCCCAGTGGTACAACGTCCTCAACATCCAAGCCGACATCAACATCGCTCCGGACGGCTGGGGGCCCTTCAACGTCCTCCACAGCTACGTCCGCGTCGAAGGCCGTTTCGACTGCGTATGGACGCACGCGTGCGGGATCTTCTCGTCCGCCAACGCCTTCGGCGACGACGTCGAGCACCTGCCCGGCTACAAGACCACGGGGCGACAGAACGGTTGGAACGGCTCGGTCTTCATCGGATCCCTCGACGCCGGTCCGCTGTTCCCGGTGCAGACCACCGCCAAGTACCTGGGGCGGAAGCTGACGCCGGTCGTGGACCCCCGGACAATCGGGCTGGCGAACTGCCCCACCACGGGTTGTAACGAGGGCGTTCCCCTGGTGGTCAACGACCGCGAGCCCGCGCACATCGCCCAGCTCCCGGGCTTCGTGGGGCTGTTCCCGAGCAAGGGAACGGACCAGAACTTCACCGCGAACGGGGACCCGGTCCCGGGCGCCGACCCCGCGTACTTCTTCTTCTCGCGGCAGTCGCGCTGCAAGTTCGGCGTGCGCCAGACCGACGGTCCCGAGAACGGCGCCAGCTACCAGATCATCGGCCCGATCGACCCGCACTGTCAGATCCAGCCGATCGCCGCGCTGCGCTTCAAGCCGAATCCCTTCAACCCCGGCGACTTCGATCCGATCATCCCGGGCGTCGGCAGCGCGCAGCTCCCGGGCCGGCCTTCCTCGCAGGCGACGATCAGCCAGCGGGCCAACCCGGGCTGGTCGCAGGGCGTGTTCTACCCGAGCCCGGCGCTCCGCAAGCTGATCGAGAAGAACCGGATCATGCATTGCGACCAGTCCGACACCAACTGCCAGATGGACCAGAACTTCAACCAGGACCAGCTGGAGTGGAACCACGGCGGGAGCCAGCAGGAGACCTACGAGCTCAAAGAGGCCTACCTCGACATGGAGTTCTTCGACAGCCGGCTCTGGGTCCGCGCCGGCAAGCAGAACATCGTGTGGGGCAAGACGGAGCTGTTCCGCACCACCGACCAGTTCAACCCGCAGGACCTGGCGCTGGCTTCGCTGCCCTCGCTCGAGGAGTCGCGCATCGCGCTCAACTCCGTGCGCGCGGTGTGGTCGTTCTACGACGTGGGCCCGGCGGACGACGTGCGGCTCGAGGTGGCCTTCAACTTCGACAAGATGAACCCGGCCGACATCGGCCGCTGCGGCGAGCCCTTCACCGCGTTGGTGGCGTGCAACAAGACCACCGGCCTCTGGGTGCACGGCCTCACCGGCTTCGCGCTGGCCGGCGAGCAGCGGCCTCCCGACCCGTGGACCAGCATCAAGGGCCTCGAATCGGGCGCGCGGCTCGAGTTCCGCCTCGGCCGCTTCAGCTTCCAGGTCAGCGACTTCTGGGGCTACGACGATTTCCCGTACGTGAAGCAGATCGCGACCTACGAGCGCGACGTCGATCCCTTCACCGGCCTGCCGCGCAAGTCCGGCGCCACCGGGCCTTGCACGTCGCGCGTCAATCCCGAGCCCGACTGCCTGACCATCACGTCCAACATCACCGCCAACGGCCGCAACACCTCGCTGAGCCAGGCGAACCAGCAGAACGTGCGGGACAACACCGCCCTCAACCAGCAGCTCTTCGCGATGATCTGCGCGACCAGCATCGGCTTCAACAGCCTCGACCCGACGGCGTGCGGCCAGAGCATCTTCAACAGCTCGAACAATCCGCTCTCAGGATTGCCCATCCCGCGCAACGGCCCCCCCGGCACGGGCGCCAAGGGCAGGCTCACGCTCTCCTCGGTGCTCGCGAACGCGCTGGCCGGCAATCCCGGGTCGGCCCAGGTCGTCCAGGCTCTCGCCGGCGGCGTGCCGCCGCCGTTCGTGGTTCCGAACGTGGATCCGTGCGACGGGTTCCAGTTCGATGGCTGCCCCTCCAAGGGCCAGGCTCCGAAGGCCGACTACGGCGGCTCCGGCGGCTCCTTCGCCGCGGGCCCATCGCTCAACCAGGTGCTGACCGACGAGCAGGAGGCGCTGCTCGGCTGCGGGCACTTCTACGGCACCGACTGCGAGGTCGACGGTATCGACCTGCTGAACGCCGAGGCCTCCGCGATCCTGCAGAGCTTCGCCGGTTTCGAGGGCACCTACGGCAACCCCTACGCTTACACGACGCTGAGCGGCGTCCAGCCGGGCACGCGGGGCTGGCAGGGGCCGCTGCCGGGCACGCGCTACATCGGGCACAAGCAGATCGTGCAGATCCCCGGCACGCGCGGCCCGGTCCTGAACAACGGCCTGCCGAACTCGGCCTACAACCCGCTCGTCGACGGCTGCGTGGATCCCGCCTACGGCGGCGCCGCCTGTGCGGGCGCCAACTTGCTCACCATCCCGGGCAACTTCGGTGCGGCGGCGGGGCAGGTGTTCAAGAGCGAGATGGCGGTGATCAGCTTCAACCTCCAGGTGCTGGTCGCCGCGCTCTCCTCGGCGCCGGCCAACCCCCCGCCGCTACCCAACACGCCGCCCGAGAAGCTCAACTTCGACTACGCGCATCCCTACAGCACCGCGCCCGGCCAGTGCTCCTGGGCGCAGCCGCAGTTCTGCAGCTCGCAGCAGGCGCTGCTGACGGTCAGCGGGACGCAGCGCGCCATCCGCAAGGCCGGCGGCACCTACGGCTACGGCCGGCGCGACTTCGTGTGGGCGAGCGGTGCGGACGCCATCCTCAAGTACAACAAGCGCAACGTGTTCGGCTTCTCGATGGACTTCGCCGAGGACGTCACCAAGTCCAACTGGGGCGTCGAGACCGCCTGGATCTCGAGCAACAAGTTCACCGACAACAACCAGTTCAGCGGCATCTCCAACTCCGACACCTTCAACGTGACGGTCTCGGTGGACCGCCCGACCTTCATCAACTTCCTGAACCAGAACCGCACCTTCTTCTTCAACAGCCAGTGGTTCTTCCAGTACATCTCCAACTACCACGGCGGCTTCACCGACAACGGTCCCTTCAACGTGCTCGGCACCTTCACGATCCAGACCGGGTACTTCCAGGACCGCCTGCTCCCCAACGTGACCTTCGTCTACGACGTGCGCTCCAACTCCGGCGCGGCGCTGCCCGAGATCACCTACCGCTTCACCGAGAACTTCTCCGGCGCGGTGGGGCTGAACTTCTTCTGGGGCCGCTGGCAGATGAAGGATGCGCCGGTCCAGTCGCTGGCCTCGGTCGGCAACCGCGTGGGCCGGGACGCGAACAGCGAAGCGGTCGAGAACGCGCTCGCCGTGGTGCGCGAGCGCGACGAGCTCTTCCTGCGGCTCCGTTACACGTTCTGAAGCGAACCGCCGCTCTCGCGGCTCTGCTCGTGCTCGCCGCGGCGCCAGGCGTCGCCGCGGCAGCCGACTATTTCGACGGCCGCCTCAGCATCCACGGCTTCGCCGAGCTGCAGCTGCGCTCGCTCTCGCAGAGCTATCGCACCGACCGCTTCTACGTGAGCCAGTGGGCCAACGTGCTCGACCTGGAGATCGAGGGCAACATCGCGCCGAACGGCTTCGGCCCGTTCAGCCTGATCCAGAGCTACACGCGCGTCGAGGCGCGCTACGACTGCGTCTGGACCGGCTGCGCGGTCGCGCCGACCTGGCGCTACTTCGGCGACCGCGCCGACCAGGCGCCGCGCAATCTGGACGACGGCCGCACCAATCCCTACAGCGGGGTCCTGAACGTCGGCGTGAACGCGCCCGAGCGCATCGCCAAGAACCACGAGCTGCTCCCGTTCACCCAGATCCCGCCGATCGATCGGCTCGCGGCGCTCGGCTCGGCGGGCCTGGACCCGACCTTCGCGCCGATCGACGACGCGCGCTTCGCGGTCAAGAACGTCAACGGTTCGCTCGGCAACGGCGTCTTCGTGCTGGGTCCCTGGAAGCCCGGCGCCACGATCAGCCCGACCGGGACGCTGGCGTCGGTGCCCGACACGACGCTCGCGTTGCCGCTGCGCCCCGCCGTGCCGCCGCCGGGCGGCAGCGGCATCACCGCGCGCGGGCTCTTCATTCCCTCCGAGCCCTTCGCCGACGACTTCCACCACTACGGGCGCACCGATCAGAATTTCGGCCAGGCCGACCTCGCCTGGAACCACGGCGCCAGCCAGCGCCCGTGGGACGAGCTCAAGGAGACCTACCTCGACCTCGAGGCGCTCGAGGGGCGGCTCTGGATGCGGATCGGCAAGCAGGACATCGTGTGGGGCAAGACCGAGCTGTTCCGCACCACCGACCAGTTCGACCCGCAGGACCTCGCGCTCTCGTCGCTGCCGTCGCTCGAGGAGTCGCGCGTCTCGCTCTGGTCGGCGCGCGCGGTCTACTCGCTCTACGACGTCGGACCGCTCGAGGACGTGCGCGTGGAGCTCGCCGCCAACTTCGACCGCTTCGAGCCGGTCGACCTCGGCAAGTGCGGCGAGCCCTACACGATCTGGCTGGTGTGCGGAAAGGCGTTCGGCCTGTGGGCGCACGGCTTCTCGGGCGACGGCATCGCCGGCGAGCGGCGGCCGCCCGCCGGATACGAGTCGATCAAGGGCGTCGAGCCGGGCGCGCGCGTCGAGTTCCGCGCGGGGCGCTTCAGCTTCCAGATCTCGGACTTCTGGGGCTGGGAGGACGCGCCGACGATCGACTACTTCCACGCGTACGGGCGCAACGTCGATCCTGCGACCGGCCGGCCGCTCGACGTCTTCGGCCACCCGCTCGATCCGACCCAGCCTGCCTGGCAGGTGCTGCGCCTGCACCCCGCCAATCGGCAGCTCTTCGACCTGGCGTGCTCGGTCACCAAGGGCATTGTCGCCACCGCGATCCCGCCGAGTCCGCAGGCGCCGGACATCGCCCAGCGCTGCCTGGTCGACATCCTGAACGACAGCACCGACAAGATCGCGCTCGGGCTCACGCCGGCCGCCGGCCTCGGCCAGGTGCTGGGCGGCTCCTCGACCGGCGCGACGATCGCCGCCCTGATCGCCTTCCAATCCGCTGCCGTTCCGGTCCCGCTCGTCGAGCTGAACCACGATCCGGCCGACGGCCCGCCCGCTGGTGCGCCCATCCCGCCCGGCTTCCGGCCGACCACGCTCTCCTCCTACCTCACCCAGCAGCAGATGGCGCTGCTCGGCTGCGGTCCCTTCTACAACACCAACTGCGACAAGAACGGCATCGACCTGTTCAACGCCGAGGCGAGCGTGCTGCTGCAGTCGTTCCCGCAGTTCGAGCCCAACGGCCCGGTCGCGACGCGGCCGGTGAACGGGCAGGCCGTGACGCTGCCCGGCGCGCGCGGCCCGGCCAACCCGTTCTACACGCCGCTGCAGGACGGCTGCACCGGTCCGGGCCCGCTGGGCTGCAACGCGGGCGACACGGTGATCGTGAACGGCGTCCCGGTCACGCGGGCGACGAGCGCCACGCCGCTCGTCGATCCTCGGACCGGCCAGCCCTTCGCGAACGAGATGGCCGCGCTCTCCTACAACTTCCTCGAGCTGGTGGCCGCGCTCGGCAAGGGCGGCAAGACCAACGGCGTCCCGACCGATCCGAGCTGCGACGTCGCGAACCCGATCTCCTGCGCATTCGTGCGCGGGGTGTTCGACGTGGCGGGCATCACGCGGCCCGAGCTGCGGGCGGGCGGCGACGGCTTCGCGGGCCGGCGCGACTTCACCTGGTCGGGCGGCTCCGAGATCCAGATCCGCTACGACCGGCGCAACGTGCTCGGCTTCGCCTTCGACTTCGCCGAGGACGCCTTCAAGTCGAACTGGAGCGTCGAGGCGACCTGGTTCGCCGGCCAGCCCTACGCGCGCACCGACACGACGCACGGCTTCAGCCACAACGACACCTTCAACCTCACGATCTCGGTCGACCGCCCGACCTTCGTCAACTTCCTGAACAACGGCCGCACCTTCTTCATGAACAGCCAGTGGTTCCTGCGCTGGATCGACGGCTACCGCGGTGGCGGCGCCTTCGTCACGCACGGCCCGCTCTCCGCGCTCGGCACCTTCACGGTCACGACCGGCTACTTCCAGGACCGCCTGCTGCCGGCGCTGACGTTCGTGTACGACATCCGATCGGTGTCGGGGGCGGTGGTGAGCCAGTTCACCTACCGTTTCAACACCGACTTCAGCGCCACGCTCGGGATGGCGACCTTCTTCGGCGAGCCGCAGCAGCTGCCGATCCCGCTGAGGCAGGCCTTCCTCCAGAACAACGGCGGCGACTTCAAGACCCAGAGTCGCTACGACGGGCTCTCCGCGATCGCGGAGCGCGACGAGCTGTTCCTGCTGCTGCGCTACACCTTCTAACGAGGGGACGTTCTTGACTTCTCGGTGGCAGAGGAGAGCGGCTCCTCGAAGCGGCGCGCCGAGAAGTCAAGAACGTCCCCAATGGCAAACTAGTGCTGGTGCTCGAGAGCCTCGGTGTTCGTCATCTCGCGCATGCGCTCGGGCGAGACCGGGAGCGAGCGCACGTCCCACGACTCGCGCCGCCAGCCGCTGCCGCCGCCGCTCACCTCGTAGAACAGCGCCCCGACCGGGTCGAAGACGTTCGCCGGACCGTGATTCGGGAATTCGGGGTACTGCGCCTGATCGCCGCTGTAACGGTGCACCATCACACCGACGTCGCGCAGCATGCGGTTCGGGCGCTCGGTCATCACGTAGAGCGGCTGCGCGGTCTGCTCGTCGATCCAGAGCCGCACGTAGCCGAGGTCCTCGACGACCTTGCGCGCCCGCCCCTCGATCACCACGGCGGTGCGCACGTCCCAGCGGTCGCTCGCGATCGAGAGCCCGCTCGGGCCGTACTCGCGGTCGGGGTTCTCGGGCCAGCCCGGCACGGAGCTGTTGAGCGGGGCCAGCACCTCGCGCTCGGCGACCACGCGCCACTCGTAGGCGTTGGGCCGGATCGCCAGCCCGGCGAAGCCGCGCCGCGCGTTCTCGGTGGCGGCGATCGACAGCCCGGCGGTGGGCTGGATCGAGCCGGTCGGCCCGAACTGGTTCGAGCCGAACGGCACCCCGCCGCCGCCCGCGTCGCCGCTCGCCAGGTAGCGCGGCATGTAGAGCCCGTCGACCCAGGCGGTCGCGGCGCGGCGCGACTTCCGCATCGTCGGCACGTACACGAAGGTGTCGTCGGGCTCCTCGAAGCGCTGCTCGGCATCGAGCGGGCGCAGCTGGCGCCACGCCAGGTAGCGGGCGTCGAAGGGCTCGTCGAACTGGCCGCCTGCCACCCACAGCCGGTCCTTCACGTCGGGCACGCGGTAGTTGCTGGCCGGCAGGTCGGCGCGGTGGCCGGTGTCGACCTGGAAGAAGCTGCCCTTGTAGAAGGCCGGCTTGCCGATCTTGCCGGGCAGGTCGAGCAGCCGGAAGCCTCCGATGGGTCCCGCGGCGCGATAGCGCTGCTCGAAGTTCCAGGCCCACTCGAGGCCGGCGTCGGGCGAGGCGGGGTCGACGGCCGGGAAGGGCAGGCCCGCCACGTGACCCTTCAGGTTGCCGTGCTCGTCGAGGCGCGCGTGGCCGGCGAAGCGCTGCGTCGCCTCGTCGTAGCCCGCGCCCGCCGGGTAACGCCGGTGGCAGGGCCCGATCTCGAGGCGCATGCCCTCGTAGAAGAACACGTCGCGGTAGCGCCACAGCTCGGGCGGGAACAGGTCGCGCAGCGAGTTCAGGTCCGCGATGCCGAGCGCCTGACCCTCGTGGAGCGGCGCCGAGACGGCGTCCTCCTTCGCGGCGGTCTTCGAGGTCTGCACCGGCGGGCAGGTGCCCGGCTCCGGGATCCCCGCCGCCGCGGGCCCGGCGGCGAAGAGCGCGAGCGCGGCGCCGGCGAGGGCGCGGAGAACGTGCGCGCGGCGAGCGAAGCGGCCAGCCAAGTGATCTGCCTCGAGATGCGCCTCGACGGATCGAGCGGGACGCCTATCGTACCGGGTGCACGAGCTCCCCGGGAGGCTCCGCCGTGCGCGGCTCGATCCGACTGCCCCTGACGCTCGGCATCGCCCTCGGGCTGCTGGCGGTGGCGCTGGCGGTGGCCTGGAACGTCGTGGTCGTGACGGGGCTCGGCTCCGTGGCGGAGCGGCTCTCGGCGCTGCACTGGGTGCTGCTGGTGCTCGGCAGCCTGTTCTTCGCCCTGCTGCTGGCCGGGCTGGTGCTGCTCTGCGCGTGGCTGGTGCGCGAGATGCGCCAGAGCCAGCGCCAGCAGGCCTTCCTCGACGCGGTCACCCACGAGATGAAGACGCCGCTGGCGTCGCTGCGCCTCTACGTCGAGACGCTCCACCTCCGCGACCCCGGACCGGAGCGCCGCGCCGAGTTCCTCGGGCACATGCGCGAAGACGTCGAGCGCCTGGAGCGCACCGTCGACCAGGTGCTGGCTGCGGCGCGGGCGGCCGCGCGCGCGCGGCGGCCGCGCCGGGAGCCGATCGAGCTGCGCCCGCTGCTCGCCGAGTGCGTGCGCGAGATGCGCGAGCGCTATCGGCTCGGTCCGGCGGCGCTGCGGCTCGAGATCGAGGGCGAGCCGGTCGCGCTGGCGCAGGCCGACGAGCTCGCGCTGGTGTTTCGCAACCTGATCGACAATGCCGTCAAGTACTCGGGCGCCTCGGTCGACGTGCGCGTCGCTGCATCCGCAGCCGACGAGGGGCAGGTGCGCGTGGTGATCGAGGATCGCGGCGTCGGCATTCCGCGCGAGGAGCTGCGGCGCATCTTCCAGCCCTTCTACCGGGCGGGCCTCGACGTGCAGCGCCGCGTCAAGGGCCTCGGCCTCGGCCTCTTCATCGTACGCTTCCTGGTGCGACGCCAGGGCGGCCGGGTCGCGGCCACGAGCGAGGGCCCGGGCCACGGGAGCCGCTTCGACGTGCGACTGCGCGCTGCGCCGCCCGCGCGCGCGTCGCTGCGCGCCGCGCTGGAGCCGCATGCCGAACATCCTGGTCGTTGAGGACGAGAGCCATCTCGCCGAAGGGCTGCGCTTCAACCTCGAGGCCGAGGGCCACGCGGTCGAGGTCGCGACCGACGGCCGCGCCGCGCTCGACGCGCTGCTCGGCGGCGAGCGGCGCTTCGACCTGGTGATCCTCGACCTGATGCTCCCCGAGGTGGGCGGCATCGAGGTGGCGCGCCGCGCGCGCGCCGCGGGCAACTTCGTGCCGATCCTGATCCTCACCGCCAAGGACGACCCCGCCGACGTCGTGCGCGGCATCGAGGAGGGGGCGGACGACTACCTGACCAAGCCCTTCGAGCTCGACGAGCTGTTGGTGCGGGTGCGCGCGCTGCTGCGGCGCCGCCGCTGGGACGCGCCGGCGGGCGAGGGCCCTCGCTCCGCGCGCTTCGGCGACGTCACCGTTCACTTCGATCGCTTCGAGATCGAGGGCCCGAAGGGCACGCTCCAGCTCACGACGCGCGAGATGGGCCTGCTGCGCGCGCTCGTCGAGCGCGAGGGCCGCGCCGTGCCGCGCGGCGAGCTGCTCGAGGAGGTCTGGGGGCTGCGGCCCGAGACCCAGACGCGGGTCGTCGACAGCTTCGTCGCCCGCCTGCGCCGCTACGTCGAGCGCGACCCGTCGCGGCCGAAGCACATCCTCTCCGTGCGCGGACACGGTTACAAGTTCGTCAGGTAGCGGAACGCCATTGCAATGGGGGACGTTGTTGCAATTGGGGACGTTGTTGACTTCCCGGCTGCGACCCTTGGAGTCTCTCCGAG
>Ga0335070_10000606_pt1 | contig 40323 bp, 39 predicted proteins | sample Lox_Sample_13_FD_206722 | JGI IMG/M metagenome (GOLD analysis project Ga0335070, IMG submission 206722) | Soil microbial communities from Loxahatchee National Wildlife Refuge, Florida, United States - Lox_Sample_1.3 | ecosystem: Environmental > Terrestrial > Soil > Wetlands | place: USA... | reverse complement strand
TGGCGGGCGACCTCTGCCGGGGAGGCTGCCGGGCGGGCGCCCTGCGCAACGAGCTCGTCGACCGCGCCGCGCGAGCGGTTGTGCACCACGACCGGGAACCCGGCCTTCAGGATGTTGCGGGCAATCGACTTGCCCATCAAGCCCAAACCAATATAGCCGACCGTCAGCATCGCAGACTCCTTGAGAGGAAGGTGTGGAAATTATAACCCCCGCCGGGGTGGCGGGGGTCATGGGTTGCGTCGTGAACGTCCTTACTGGATGGCATAGACGATGGTGACGGTGGTGGTGATCTGCAACGAGCCGGCCGAGACCGGCACGCTGGCGGCCGAGAAGGTATCAGCCGCCTTGGCGAGCGGCATCACGATTGGCGGGGTGGTGTCTGCGTAGGAGATGGTCTGTACGTCGCCCAGCTTGACGCCGGTGGCGCCGGTCAGCTCGTCGGCTTGTTTGCGGGCGTTCTCGACGGCCGCCTGGCGGGCCTGCGAGAGGGCCTGGGTCTTGTCGGCCACGTCGAATTCAATGCTGCTGATGTTGTTGGCGCCGGCCTTGACCGTGGCGTCCAGCAGGTCACCCAGCTTGGTCAGGTCGCGCACCGTGATGTAGACGGTGTTGTCCACCACGTAGAGCACGCCGATGATCTTGCCGTTGTTGTCGTACTGCTGCTGCGGGTAGATGCTGAAGTTGGTGGTCTGGATGTCCTTGGCAGCCACGTCAAAGCCCTTGATGGTGTCAATCACCGCCTGTGCCTGGGTGTTGTTCTGGCTCACGGCTTGGGCCGCGCTGGCGTCCTGGGTGTGCACGCCGATCGAGATGTAGGCGATGTCGGGGGTCAGCGTGACTTTGCCCGTACCGGTGACGGTCACCGTGCGCAGGGGCGGCGGCTGTTGCAGGGTGACGGTCGAGGGACCGCAGGCGGCCAGGGCGAGGCCGAGGACCAGGACCGCCGCCAGGGGAAGGACAATTTTATTCATGGGATTCTCCTTGAACAGTAGAAAGTATTTTACCCTTTCATGACGCCGGTGGCAATCAAAAGTTCCCGACCCCGGCCCTTTCCCTCACCCCGTCCCCTCTCCCAGTGGGAGAGGGGTGTGAAGGAAACGCCCGGCTCCTTGGGGAACCGGGCGATGGGTGGAGGGTCGAGGCCTACTTGACGTTGTACGTCACGTTGACCGTGGCGGTCAGCTGGATCTGCCCGGGGTTGATCGGGGCGGGCACGCTGGCTGCCGGGCCGCCGCCACCCCCGCCGCCCATACCAGCAGCGTAGTAGATCGGCCCGCTCTCAGTATAGGACAGGGTCTGGATGCCCCCCAGGGTCAGGCCGGCCGTCTTGGAAAGCTCGGCGGCCAGGTCGCCGGCGTCCGTCATGGCCTTCTGGCGGGCCTGCTGCATGGCGGCCGTCTTGTCGGCCAGGTCGAAGCTGACGCTGTTGATGTTATTGGCCCCGGCCTTGATGGCCGTGTCGAGCAGGCTGCCCAGCTTGGTCAGGTCGCGCACCGTGACGTAGACGGTGTTGTCCACGGCAAAGCTCGAGGCGCTGATCTCGCCGGTCAGCTTGTCGTAGTTATTGCTGGTGTAGACGCTGAAGTTGCTGGTCTGGATGTCCTTGGCATCCACGCCGCTGTTGCGCAGGGCTGCCATGACCGCCTGGGCCTGAGTGTTGTTGCTGGCGACGGCCTGGGCGATGTCGGGGTTTTCGGTGTGCACCCCGATGTAGACGTAGGCAATGTCGGGGGCCATGCTGACGGTCCCGGTGCCACTGACCGACAGGCTGCGCGGCTGGGCTGCGGTGCCCCCGCAGGCGCTCAGGACCAGGGAGAACAGCACAATTGCGGTGATGACGAGAAACTTGGAACGCATGTATAACCTCCTTGTGGTTAGTGATATAACGCTAGAATAGACGGAGAGGGAATGAAAAAGTTCCCCGCCCAACAGGCGCTTGTATTTTACCAGAATTGCCTGTAAAATTGGGACAAATGTTCTACTGCGCTTTTGGCCTGGATGCAAGGAAAAAAACATGGCCCTGAACTTCCAACAGGTGTTCGAGAAAATCCAAGTGATCGGCGCCGGGGCGCGGGTGCGCCGGGAGAACCTGGAGAAGCTGCGCCTCCAGGCGCGTTCCCTGCTGGAGAGCCGGGCGCAAGATCTGGCGGAGCTGCCTGCCAAGGTCGAACGCGCCCGTCAGACCGACCCCAGTCTGCGCTGTGCCCTGCCGCTGACGGAGCCGCTCAACACGCATCGGGCTTCGGGACCCGCCTCGACCGGAAACGTCACCCTGATCGCCGCCGACGGCTCGCAGATCGTCCCGGACCGGCATGCATCGGTCCTTTTTGGGCTGATCAACGTCGGCGCAATCGTCGTCCGGGATGGCTCGGACGGTGCCCCGCTGGTGCTCACCGACAGCGACCTGTTCTTTGATGAGGAAGTGATCAACTGGACCGATGGGCTGGTGGCCTTGAAGCGGGACCTGGCGGAGCGCAAGAAGCTGCTCGCCCTGTCCAAAGAGCATCCTGCTCCGCTGGTCACCCTGACCGATGGCCCGCTGCAGCTCTGGGAGGCGCGCGAGAGCGACGAGGTGCTGGGTTACGAAAAGGCCCTCAAGGATTATCTCGAGGTCCTGTCCCGGATGCAGGCCGCAGGCGTCATCACCGGCGGGTACGTGGACAAGCCGAGCTCCAATTTGCTTGTCCGCCTGCTGGAAGTGGCTGATACGCCCGAGGACGAGCTGGGTGCCATCCACGAACGGCATCCTTATTTGGGGGTCACCGACCTGTGGCTGTTCGACCAGCTGCTCCGGCCGGGCGAGCGTTCGGCAGTCTTTGCACTCCAGGCGCGCTCCAAGGCGGTCTACAGCGGCCCGCTGGCGCTGCATTTCTTTTACCTGAATGTCGGCCGTCCGGGTCATCCCTGGCCGGTACGTGTGGAAGTCCCGGCCTGGGTGACGGAAGATGAAGCCAAGGTCAACCTGCTGCAGGCCGTGCTCCTGGAACAATGCGCCATCCTGGGTGCGAAGCCTTTTCCCTACGTGCTCCACCGGGCGCATGAAGTCGCCGTGGTCACGCTGCAGGAAAAACAGCAGATCGAACAGATGCTGGCGATCGAGCTGCGTAAGGCGGGCGGCGAGGTGGGCGAGACGTCTGCCAAGCAAGCCAGCAAAGAGTCCAGCGCGGCAAGAAGAAAGAGGTACTGATGACAACAGCCATCCAGATCGGACATTTGCTGCGTGCCGGGACGTCCGGGTTTGTGGCCGGGTGCTCGGTTTCCCAGCTGGAGGCCCCAGCCTTCGGCGCGCTGGTCTGCGCCCCTGTGGGCGAAGGCTACCGGGTGTACGGCCTGATCACCGATATCCACATCGACGACGACGGGCTGGTGCGGCAGCTGGTGACCGCCGGCGAGGTGCGTGACAAGGTGATCGCCGACAGCCGCATGAATCGCATCGTGCCGGTGGAGATGTCCGTGCTGACCGTGGGCTACGAGCAGGGCGGGAAGATCTCCCACCTCCTGCCGCCCCGTCCGCCGCTCAGCCTGGACGTGATCTATCTGTGCGACCCGGCGGAGCTGGCCCGGTTCACCTCGGCCGGTCACTTCGGCTACTTCCGCCATGTCCTGCAGGCCAAGGACATTCCCATCGGCGAGGTGCTGGCGGCGCATATTTTGGACGTAAAACAAAAAACAAAAAACCAAACCTGGGTCGAGGCCGCCGTGCAGGAACTGATCACGCTGCTGCGGGACGATTATCCGACGCTGATGGCGGTGCTGGGTGCGCTGGGTGAGGTCATCTAAACACGACGGGCACAAAGGAACGCAATGAGGAGAAAGAGTAACACAAAGGGAACGAAAGGGCATGTTGGATTCAAGAGTACGAAAGGCGAAGGTTTTTGAGCCAATACCATCCAAGGTCGAGCGGGTTGGGAAGATCGTGCTGGATGCGGCCTATTGTGTCCATACCGCCCTTGGACCGGGCCTGCTGGAATCCGTTTATGAAACCTGTCTTGCCTACGAAATCCGGGCGAGAGGGTCAATGGTGGAAGCCCAAGTCGCTGTGCCTGTGACATATAAAGACATCCGTCTCGAAGACGGGTTGCGTTTGGATTTACTGGTGGATAAATGTGTTATTGTTGAGATCAAGGCTGTCGAGGTCATGAATCCGGTCTTTGAAGCCCAACTTCTTACCTGCCTTCGCCTGACCGGCGTCCGCCTCGGTTTTCTCATCAACTTCACCGTCCCGCATCTCAAGGACGGAATCAAACGGATGATCGTTTAATATTCCTTCGTGATCCTTTGTGCCCTTTGTGTCTAAACATGACCAATCGCAAATCTACCAAAACCTCCGCTTTCGGCTCCCCCGGCCGCGCCGGCCACGACTCATCGGCCTTTTACGCCGGCAGGCTGTACGACGGCCAGAGGCAGGAGCAGGAGGCGGCCTACGTCGAGAACCCGCTCCCGGCGGAGGCCCTTGACCGCATCTTTTGCAAGTCCGCCGAGCGCATGGCCGAGCTGCCGGACTGCTCGGTGCACCTGATGGTCACTTCGCCGCCCTACAACGTCGGCAAGGAATACGACTCCGACCTGTCCCTGGAGGAGTACCTGGCTTTCCTGCAGCGAGTCTGGAAGGAAGCGCAGCGCGTGCTGGTCCCCGGCGGGCGGATGTGCATCAACGTGGCCAACCTGGGGCGTAAACCCTACATTCCCCTGCACTCGTTCCTAATTGTCGATTTGCTCGACCTGGGATTTCTTATGCGCGGCGAGGTGATCTGGAACAAGGCCGGCAGCGCCTCCCCGTCCACGGCCTGGGGCTCGTGGAAGTCGGCCGCCAACCCGACCCTGCGCGACGTGCACGAGTACATCCTGGTTTTCAGCAAGGGCACCTTCAAGCGGGAAAACCCGGCCGGGCGCCCCAGCACGATCACGCGTGATGAGTTCCTGGAGTACAACAAGTCGGTGTGGACTTTTACAGCCGAACCGGCACGCAAGGTCGGTCACCCGGCGCCCTTCCCGGTCGAGCTGCCGCGCCGGCTGATCCAGCTCTATACCTTCGAGGGCGAGGTGGTGCTCGACCCGTTCATGGGCTCCGGCCAGACGGCGATCGCGGCCCTCAAGTGTAAGCGGCATTATGTCGGATATGAAATCGACCAGAAGTATGTCGATTTGGCCGGCAAGCGGATCAAGGAGTGCGAGCCATGAAAACCAGCGATTTGGTGAAATGCGAGGACTTCCCCTGCCTCGACACCCGCCGCGAGAGCTACCTTGTCCCGGACGTGGACCTCGACCTGGCGCGGGTCTCCATCCTGCTGATCTCGGAGGCCGCAGCGGAGAACCCCGCCGACGGCTACTACGCCGGGCCGGAGGCGCTCTTCGCCCGCACCACCGTCCTGGCCTTCCAGGAAGCCGGAGCGCAGGTGGCTTCGATCCAGGACATCCTGGACCTGGGTGTGTCCCTGACCACGGCGGTCAAGTGCGGCAAGACCGGCTACGGTCTCGCCGCCGATACCATCCTGACCTGCTCGCACCTGCTCGAGAAAGAGCTGGACCTGTTCCCGAACGTCAAGGTCTACCTGCTGATGGGCGACGTGGCGATCAAGGCCGTGAACCTGATCGCCAAGCGTAACGGCGGGCCGCGTGCCATCCCGGCCGGCTCGACTTACAAGATCCGCGGCGGGGAGTTCACCTTCCGCGGCAGGCGCGCCCTGCCCTCCTACGTCCAGGCGGGACCGGCGTTTTTCGTGGAGAAGAGCAAGCGGCGCATGATCGCAGAAGATATTGCCCTGGCTCTCCGCCTGGCAGGAAAATAAAAGCATCCTTCGTGTCCTCTTGCCCCCGTTCTTTGGGGGTCGTGGTGAAAATATATGACAGATAATCTCAAACCCATTGGCTACATTGTCGGCGGCGGATTGAAGGAATCTTTCCGTGCCCGCCTGACCGTCCCCTCGCAGGAGGTCCAGGAGGGCGCCTTCGTGGTCATCCCCAGCGGGGAGTGGCAGTTCTACGGCCTGGTCACGGACCTGCAGCTGGGCGCCACCGACCCGCGCTTTGCCGACGAGCAGTCCGAGGCGCGCCTGCCCCCCGCCATCGCCCAGGCCCTGCACGGCCAAACGCTGTACACCAACCTGGAGATCCTGCCGGCGCTGATGCTGGAGCGCGGCCCCGAGCCGGGCACGCCCGCGTACAAGGCCTGGGTCAAGGAAAAGGCCGGGGAGACGCCGCGCCCGCTGCCGGTCAAGACCGTGCCGCCGCACCACGCCCAGGTGCGGCTGGCTTCGCAGGGCGACATCGCCGAGATCTTCGGCGACCCGGCCAAGAAAGGCAACTTCGTCATCGGCACCACCCGCGAGCAGGGGCACCCGGTTTGCATCGACCTGGACAAGTTCGTCCAGCGCTCGGCGGGCGTCTTCGGCGCCACCGGGACCGGCAAGTCGTTCCTGACCCGCATCGTGCTCGCCGGGCTGATGCACCAGAACCGCGCCGCCGTGCTGGTCTACGACATGCACAACGAGTACGGCTTCGACGATACCGCCTCCGACACCGGGGCGCGCGTCACCGGACTGAAATCCAAGTTCGCCAGCCGCGTGCGCATGGTGGGATTGGGTGCCGGGACGACCATCCGCAGCAACACGCCTGACTTCAACCTCGAGATCGCCATGGCAGACATCACCCCCGCCGATGTCGAGCTGCTGACGCGTGAGCTGAACCTCAAGGAGACCACCCCCACCACGCTGCATGCCCTGACGACCTCCTTCGGCCGCGACTGGTTCAAACGCTTCAGGGCGATGAACCGCGACGAGGTCGAGGCGGAGGACGAGAAAGGGAAGGTCAAGAAGATTCCGCATCCCGACAGCGTGGCCGTCTGGGCTGACGGGGCAGGGGTCAACGTCATGGCCGCCGAGGCGCTGCACGACAAGCTGCGCCGCCTGTTCGACAAGGCGTACATCGTTGAGAAGCCGGCTGCCGATTCGGTCGCCGAGATCGTCAGATCGCTGGAGGCCGGCAAGCACGTCATCCTCTCGTTCGGACAGGCCTACGAGACCGACCTTGACTACCTGCTGGTCTCCAACCTGCTGACGCGCAAGATCAGGCAGGTCTGGGAGGATAAGACCAATCATTATCGCTCGCAAGGGAAAGCCGAGCCGCGCCAACTGGTTATCGTGGTCGAGGAGGCCCACAAGCTGCTGAACCGCGAGATGGCCGGGCAGACGACCTTCGCCACTATCGCGCGTGAGATGCGCAAGTACTACGTCACCCTGCTGATCATCGACCAGCGCCCCTCGCAGATCTACGACGAGGTGATGTCCCAGCTCGGCACGCGCATCTCCGGCTGGCTGGGCGACGAGGACGACATCCATGCCGTGCTCTCGGGGCAGGCCGGGCGTGATGCATTGCGAGGCATGATTGCTCACCTTCAGCAAAAAGAAGAAGTACTTTTGCTTGGCTGGGGAATCCCAATGCCGCTGCCGGTGCGGTCGAGGCGCTATGACGACGATTTCTGGAAGGAGCTGCTGGGGGTGAGCGGGAAGAAGTCCGAGGCGCAGATCATGAAGGAGCTGGGATACTAGAGCACCTTTCGTCCGCCTGCATCGCCGGGGACTAAAGCCCCCGGCTCAATGCTCAAGGGCGGTAAACCGCCCTCTGGTGTAGCCCCGGCGGGGCTTTGGCTCTGAGCCGGATGGTTCACCATCCGGCGGATGATGATTAGAACCCGATCCGCCGGGGACTAACTAACCCCCACGGGCGCTTTGCAGAGCCCTAGGCTCATAGTTCAAGGGTGGTAATCCGCCCTCCCGTCCAGCCCCAACGGGGCTTCCGCTCTGAGCCGGGAGGTTTACATCCCGGCGAATAAGATTATCAGAAAATATCTTCCTCAACGCGGAAAGCTCCATTCCGGCGCACAATCGAAAGGGGTGAATATGTCCTATTGGCGCCTGTTCTATCATGCAGTCTGGTCCACCCAAGACCGCCAACCGTTGATCGATCCGGGTTGGGAAAAAGAGTTATATGGCTACCTATGGGGAAAAGCAACTGCCCTGGAATGCATCCCTCACGCCATCAACGGCATGCCTGACCACCTGCACATCGTCGTCTCCATCCCGCCGCGCCTCGCTGTCGCGGATATCATCGGGCGATTGAAAGGTGCCAGTTCCCATCACATCAACGAGCGCCATCCCGGCTTTGGTTTTGCGTGGCAGGGCGAATACAGCGTTTTCAGCATCTCCGAATCGAGCTTGGATAAGGTTGTCAGTTACGTTAAAGCACAAAAACGGCATCATTCCGAACGCATGATAATCGATTTATTTGAGAAGACCCCGGAATAGTCCCGGATGGGCTTCCACTTTGAGCTGGACGATTTATCTTCCGGCGGATGATGGATAGAACCCGATCCGCCTGGGGATAAATCCCACGGCTCATAGCTCAAGGGCGCTCAAGCGCCCTCCTGGCAGCCGTGTAGGGGTTTCCGCTCTAAGCCGGGATATTTTGCGAAGCACCCCCGAAGGGGGTATGTCCCGGCGCGCCCGGAGGGTAGCCCGGCGCGCCACCCTACGGGTCATCCAGGGGATGAAAGCCAGACTCGGGCGTAGTAAAATGCAACCAAAGGAGAATACAAGTCATGTCAACCAAACGTTTACTGGTATTACGTATCCTGGTCATCGTCCTCCTGGTCCTGCTGGCCGTTCAATTCGAACTGGGGATGGCGGTCAATATTGCCAATCCCCCCTCACTGCCTTCGGTCAACCTGTCCGTGGCCGGGGTTTCGGACGCTCTGTACAAGGCCGGCGGCACGGCAGTCTTTCATGCCAGCCTGGGGGGCTGGCTGGTGCTCTTTTCCGTGGCCAACCTGGTGCTTTCCCTGGCGTCCAAGGTCAGGGGCGCGCAGATCTTCGGCGTCCTGGCATTCCTGACCACCACTCTGGCCGCCACCACCGGGTTGTTGTTCGTGCTCTCCGGTTTCCAGAACGACGGCGATTCCCATGGCATGGCGACCAATTTCATCCTGTCGTTTGCCTTTTATTTCCTGGAGCTGTACTTTCTGAAGCCTGCCTCCCAAAGCGAATGAGAAATAACGCAACTTCGGTATCAATCCAGAGGTGAGCAATTCGAAAAGTGACCCCTCAAAAGGCCGGGTCTTGAGCATATAATACTGATATCTTTTACCGGTGCTTCGCCTGAAAGGGGTTTGCCATGGACAACCGCGAGTTGGCCGATACCTTTATCCTGATCGCCAATTTATCCGAGATCAAGGGCGAGATCATCTACAAGACCCTGGCCTATCGCAAGGCGGCCGAGAGCCTGACCTCGCTGGGCCGCGACGTCAACGAGGTCTGGAAGGAGGGCAAGCTCCAGGACATCCCCGGCGTGGGCAAGGCCATCTCCGAGAAGATCGACGAACTGCTGCGCACCGGCCGGCTCGAGTTCCTCGAGAAGCTCAAGGGCGAGGTCCCGGCCTCGCTGGCGGACTGGCTGCAGATCCCCGGCCTGGGTCCCAAGAAGGTCGCCCTGATTTGGAAGGAGCTGGGCATCACGACCATGCCCGAGCTCGAGCAGGCCGCCCGGGAGGGGAAACTGCGCGCCCTGCCCGGGATGGGCGAGAAGTCCGAGGCGCAGGTCCTGGCCGGGATCGAGTCGCTGAGCCGCCGCTCGGGGCGCATCCCGCTCGGGCACGCCTTCCCGCTGGCGCAGGGCATCATCGCCGCCCTGAAGAAGGTCCCCGGCGTGGCCGCCGCCGAGCCGGCCGGCTCCCTGCGGCGCATGTGCCCGACCGTCGGCGACCTGGACATCCTGGTGGCGGCGGCCGATTCGGCCCCGGTCATGGCAGCCTTCACTTCGCTCCCCGGCGTCAGCCGCGTGCTGGGACGGGGAGAGACCAAGGCCAGCATCGAGTTCAGCGACGGGGTGCGCGCCCAGCTCTGGGTGCACCCGCCGGAGCGCTTCGGCACCGCCCTTCAATACGCCACCGGGTCGAAGGATCACAACGTGCGCCTGCGCGAGCTGGCCCTGGACCAGGGCCTGTCGCTCTCCGAGCACGCCCTGACCAAAACCGACGGCTCCGGAGAGATCACCTGCGCAGCGGAAGAGCAGGTCTATGCCGCCCTCGGCCTGCCCTGGATCCCGCCCGAGCTGCGCGAAGACCGCGGCGAAGTGCAGGCCGCCCGGGCGGGCAAACTGCCGGCCCTGATCGAGGTGCGCGATATCCACGCCGACCTGCAAACCCACTCGACCTGGTCCGATGGGAAGCTGTCCATGCTCGCCATGGCCCGGGCTGCCCAGGAGCGCGGCATGCGCCTCATTGCCTTCACCGACCACTCGGTCAGCCTGGGCGTGGCCAACGGTCTGAGCGTCGAGCGTCACGCTGCGCAGCAGGCGGAGATCGAGAAAATTCAAAAAGAGCTGGGCGAGGACATCCGCGTGCTGCACGGCACGGAGGTGGAGATCAAGGCCGATGAGACGCTGGACTACCCGGACGAGTTTCTCGCCACACTCGACCTGGTGGTGGCGTCCCTGCACTCCTCGCTGCGCCAGCCGCGCCAGAAGGTGACCGAGCGGCTGCTCAAGGCCATCCGCAACCCGCACGTGGACATCATCGGCCACCCGACCGGCCGCCTGCTCCCCGACCGGGAGGGCGCAGACCTGGATTTGGAGGCGGTGCTGGCCGCCGCGGCGGAGAGCGGTGTGGCCCTGGAGATCAACGCCGACCCCGCCCGCCTCGACCTGGACGACGTCAACGCCCGCCGGGCCCGGGAGCTGGGCATCCCGCTCAGCGTCAATACCGACGCCCACTCCGCCGCCGGCTTCGACGTGCTGCCCTTCGGCGTGGCCATCGCCCGCCGCGCCTGGCTGACCAAAGCGGATGTGATCAACGCCTGGCCGGTGGAAAAGCTGCTGGACTGGTTGAAGCAGCGCGGATAATCATGGTCCTGGGCGCGAGCCTGGTGCTGGCCTGGGCAGGCGTTCTCCGGTCGACCTGTCCGCCTTTGACCTGCCGCAATGGGTGGTGGGCGTCGCGGGCGGCCTCTTTTTCCTGCCCGGCACGGCCATCGCCGCCTGGCAGCTGACCAAATCGACGCCGCCCGGGTAAAAGCTCAGCCAGCGAGGAGGAAAAATGCCCCGGTTCCGATCTCCTTCCAGCCGTCCCCGCGGCCCCGGTTACGCTGTCGGAGTTCTCTGCATGTTGACGGGTGCCCTGGTGATCGCCATCGCCTTTGGCTTGATCCACACCGACCCGTCCGCGATCCATGCCCCGCGCTGGCTGCTGACGATCTTCGGGACGACCTTCTTTGTCGCCGGGGTGTGGGCCATTTTCCGGCGCGCCGTCAGCCCGGGCACGGCCCAGGTCGGCTGGACCAACTTCCTCTTCGGCCTGTTCCTGATGCTGGCCTTCTCGGTCATTTGCCTGTGGATCGGCTTCGGCTCCGGTGAGCGCCTGTTCGTGCACGAGGTCGGGACCGGGATCAACCCGAATACCGTGCCCGTGGACCCGACCACAGGGCGCATCTTCTTCGGCGCCTTCGGGGTGCTGATGGCCGGGGTGACGGTTGCTTTCGCCATCACGCAGGGACGCAAGCTGCTGCGGCCCCGGAGCGGGGACAGCTCCAATCGTCCGGCTGGAGAGTCATGACCTCGCGTGAGGTATTCGTCAACGTCGTCCCGTTCAGCCTGCGCGACGAGGCGCTGCAGGTCCTGCTTGTCCCCGCACTTGGGGGGCTTGTCCCCGCTCTCGGGGGGCTTGTCCCCGCTCTCGGGGGGCTTGTCCCCGCTCTCGGGGGGCTTGTCCCCGCTCTCGGGGGGCTTGTCCCCGTACTTGGGGGGCTTGCTCCCGGAACAGGGCAATGGGAGCTGCCCGGCGGGGCGCTGGTCGAGTCCGAGTCTTTGGAAGAGGCGGCGGACCGCGTCCTGACCGGGTTGATCGACCGCCGCGAGACTTACCTCGAGCAGCTCTACACCTACGGCGGGGTGCAGCGCCCGGCAGTCAGCGTGGTGTACTTCGTGCTCGTCCCGGCCGAGGCGCGTCTCGGCGTGGGCGGGAGGGCACGCTGGTTTCCGGTGACGGCGCTGCCCGGGTTGTGCGGCGACCATGCCGAAATCCTGGCCTATGCCCTGCGCCGTCTGCGCTACAAACTCGAGTACAGCGCCGTCGGTTTCCAACTGCTGCCCTCCGTTTTCACGCTCAGCGAGCTGCAGCACACCTACGAGATCATCCTGGACGAGAGGCTGGACAAGCGCAACTTCCGCCGGCGCATCCTCGGCTCCGGGATCATCGAACCAACTGCGCAGCGGCGCCTCGGCGAGGGGCGCCCGGCGCGCCTGTACCGCTACCGCCCGGACGCCGTGGCGGAGGTCAAGGCGAGGCGCCTGTTTCCGTGATATATATGCATGGGCGAGACATACCCTTCGGGTACGATGTGTCTCGCCCTTACTCTAAAATTGGAGAATTTGATGGACAACCGCAAACCCGGCGCTTCGATCGGGCTCAGCGCAAGCCTGCGCAGCCTGCCCGCCAACGTCTGGATCGTCACGGCCACCTCGTTCCTCACCGACATCTCCTCGGAGATGATCTTCAACCTGATCCCGCTCTTCCTGGCCAATGTGCTTAAGGCCGGGACGGCGGTAATCGGCCTGATCGACGGCCTGGCCGAGACCACCGCCAGCCTGATGAAGATCTACTCCGGTGCCCTCTCCGACCGGCTAGGCCAGCGCAAGTGGATCACGGTGGCCGGCTACGCCCTTTCTGCGCTCTCCAAGCCCTTCCTGTACATCGCCGGCACCTGGGGCTGGGTGCTGGGTGTGCGCGTCTCCGACCGGTTGGGGAAGGGCATCCGCACCGCCCCGCGCGACGCCCTGGTGGCTGACAGCATCGACGAGAAGCAGCGCGGCCTGGCCTTCGGCCTGCACCGCGCCGGCGACACGGCGGGGGCTTTTATCGGCGTGGCGGTCGCCGCCCTGATCGTCTGGCTGACCGAGCGTGGCGCTGCCGACCTGACCCGCCGCACCTTCCAGATCGCCGTGCTGGTCAGCATCGTCCCGGCCTTCCTGGCAGTGATCGTCCTGGCCCTGGGCGCCCGCGAGACCGGCATCCAAAAAAAGTCGATCGTGCCGGCCCTCAGCCTGGAGGGCATGGACACACGCTTCAAGCTCTTCATGCTGGTGCTGATCCTGTTCACCCTGGGCAACTCGTCGGACGCCTTCATCATCCTGCTCGGACAGAACCGCGGCCTGGACGTGGTCCAGATCCTGCTCATGCTGATGACCTTCAACCTGGTCTACTCCGTCCTGGCCGGACCCCTGGGGGCGCTCTCGGACCGGGTCGGGCGGCGGCGGCTGATCATCGGCGGGTGGATCACCTACGGGCTGGTCTACCTGGGCTTCGGACTGTCGCACACCGGCTGGCAGGTCTGGGTTTTGTACGGGCTGTACGGCATCTACTACGCCGCCACGGAAGGCTCGGCCAAGGCGCTGATCGCCGACCTGGTCACTCCGGAGCGGCGCGGCACGGCTTACGGCCTGTACAATGCCGCCATCGGGCTCACCGCCTTCCCCGCCTCGCTGATCGCCGGCCTGCTCTGGCAGGGTGCCTTCGGCTGGCACGGCTTCGGCCCCTCGGCCCCGTTCCTCTTCGGCGCGGGGCTGGCTTTGCTGGCCGGCATCCTGTTCTGGAGCCTGGTGCGCGTGCAGACGAGCTCGACAAATTGAGCGACACGCTTGAATCCCGAGGAGGAATTACCGCGGTGAAGCTGACCCTGGCTGCCCGGCCGCCCTTTTCCTTCCACTCCGTTGTGATGTCGCACGGCTGGATGCAACTGCAGCCGTTCGGCTACGATGCGGAAGCAGGCCTGCTCGGCTACGTCGATCGCCTGAGCTCGGGCCGCGTGCTCGAGTACCGGATCCGCGCCGCGCCGGGCGGGATCACGGTCGAATCGGGCGGCAGCCCGAGTCCGGCGGAGCGCCTCGAGATCAAGCGCCGTGTCGCCTGGATGTTCGAGTTGGATTTGGACTTCTCCGGGTTCTATGCCCTGGCGCGGCGGGAGCCCAAGCTGAAGCAGGCGCAGCGGCGGGCGCGGGGCCGCATCCTGCGCTGCCCGACCCTGTTCGAGGACGTGGTCAAGACAATCCTGACCACCAACACCCTGTGGAGAGCCACCCGGCGCATGACCGCCAATCTGGTGGCGCAGTTCGGTGATCCGTTGCCCGAAGATCCCTCCAGGCACGCCTTCCCTGTCCCCGGTCGCCTGGCAAAGACGAGTGAGCAAATCCTGCGCACGGAGACCCGCCTGGGCTACCGCGCCCCGTACGTCCTGGAGCTGGCGCAGCGCACCGCCTCCGGCGACCTGGACCTGGAGGCGCTGAAGGATGGCAACCTTCCCACTCCGGAACTGCGCAAGCGCCTGCTGGCGATCAAGGGCGTGGGGAACTATGCCGCCGCCAACCTGTTGATCCTGCTGGGGCACTACGACTTCCTGCCCGTGGATTCCTGGGCGCTCAAGATGGTTTCCAACGAGTGGCACGGCGGCGAGCCGGTCACCCCGGCGCAGGTCGAAGCGGCCTTCGAAAAGTGGGGCAAGTGGAAGGGGCTGGCCTATTTCGTCTGGGACTGGTCCGAGCTCGAGAAAGGGTAAGCTGAGGCAGGCACCTGTGAGGGCACTGAATACGCTCAGACCGGCGGAAGAAAAACCCGCCGGCTTTTTATTGCTTAACGTCAGTTATGGATCATTAAATTACCTGTCATTCTCCCGGAAGGACTGCGAGGCGTCCCCTTGGGACACCGGGACGGTGTGAGCCCCGAAGGGGTGAAGAATCCCCGCCCGCAGGGCGGGAGACCCTTCGCTGCGCTCAGGGTGACAATTCAACGACGCTTTTCGGCTTATCCATAACTCGGGTTACTTAGGCGACTTTAAGGTAAATGTGGACTAATTGTGTATAATTTTGCCATGCCTGACGCCCTGGCGGACCTGACCGGCATCAACCTCGACGACCTGGTCGATTCCTTCGGCTGGCAAAATTCACCCCGCCTGGCGGCAGCTGCCCGGGGCATCTTTCATGCTCCGGCGGAGAAATTTGCACGCCTGATGTTGGACTTCGACGGTTGGGTGGGGGAGAGCGGACTGCCGGCAGGCGCGCGCCGCATCTTGCACTTTTTCGTCCAGGATGTCCGTGTGTGGGGGATCGAAAACCTTCCCGCTTCCGGTCCGGCCCTGTTCCTGTCCAACCACCCGGGCATGAGCGATGCCCTCAGCCTGTTTACCGCCATCGGGCGGCCGGACCTGGGCATCCTTGCCTTGAACCGGCCCTTCCTGCGGTCCCTGCCGAACATCCGGGAGCATCTCTTTTTCATCAGCGACGATGCAGGGGAACGGATGGGCGCGGTCAAAAAGGCGGCCGCTCATCTGCGCCGCGGTGGCGCGCTCCTGACCTTCCCGGCCGGGAGGATCGAACCCGACCCGGCCGTGTACCCCGGGGTGCTGGAATCGCTCGCCGGCTGGAGCGACTCGGCCGGCGTCTTCGTCCGCTTCGCCCCCGAGACGCGCATTGTGTCCGTCCTGGTGAGCAATGTGCTCTGGGAGTGGGTCGTCCGGAACCCGCTGACGCGCTTCAAGCGCGGGCGCGAGGACCGTGAGCGGCTGGGAGCGGCGTTCCAGCTGCTGGCGCACCTCGTCTTCGAGCGGCACCCACTTACCGTGTGCATCCGGTTTGCCCGGCCGGTCACTGTTGCCGGGGTCGGTTCGACCGACACCGCTGCCCTGCACGCGGCCGTGCTCGAGTGCATGCGTGAGCTCGTCGCCTGCCCGCCCGAAGCTGAAGGAGTATCGGTCCTATGAACCCCGGTCTGCGCACCTGGCTCGGACGGGCTTTCTGGTTGGCCCTGCTCGTCCTGCTTTTGTGGTGGGCTTTGCGAAACGCGCCACTGCAGGACATCCGGTCTTCCCTGGGCAGCCTGCAGCTCTGGCAGATCGGCGCGCTGGCCGGTATCAACCTGGTCATCCTGGGATTGATCACCGCCCGCTGGTGGATCATCGTGCGGGCCGAAAACGTGCACGTGCCGTTCCTCCCGCTGATCGGCTACCGCCTGTCGGCCTTCGGCCTGAGCTACTTCACCGTGGGCCCCCAGCTCGGCGGGGAGCCGCTGCAGGTGCTTTACCTGCATAAGTACCACCGCTTGACCTCCACCCGAGCCACGGCGGCGGTGATCATGGACAAGCTGGTCGAATTCCTGGCCAATTTCATTTTTCTGGCAGTGGGGTTGTTCGCCATCTTCGATACAGGACTGCTGGCCGCGGGCGGCGCGGGGTTTGCTTTCGGCCTGGCGCTGGTGGCGGCCTTGCTGCTCTGGCCGCCGGTCCACATTATCCTGCTTTACCGGGGTCGGCAGCCCCTCTCGGCCGCGCTGCGCCGTTTCCATCTGGAATCGCTGAACGTGTTTCGCCTGATCATCCTGGCCGAGCACCGGGCGGCGCTCTTCTGCCGCCGCCACCCGCAGGCACTGCTTGCTTCCGTGGGCGTTTCCATGTTATCCTGGGCAGGCATGCTCGCAGAATATGGGCTGCTGCTGCGTTTCCTGTCCCTGACGCTGGACGGCTGGCAGAGCATGGCGGCCATTGCCGCCACCCGCCTGGCTTTTTTGATGCCCCTGCCGGGCGGCCTGGGGGCGCTCGAGGCGGCCCAGGTCTTCGTGCTGACCGGCTTTGGCCTTCCGGCGGCCGCCGGGATCGGCTTGAGCTTGGTGATGCGCGGCCGCGATCTCTTATTGGGCGGGGTTGGGCTCCTCCTGGCCGGAGGAGCCTATAACCGCTAACCAGCCCACCGGCTGGATTTTATTCGTAGGAGGAAAAATATGAAACTGACATCCAAACAGGTTGGCATCGCCGTCACCGCACTCGTCGCCGCCGTATTGCACCTGCTGGCGGCTTTCGACCGCGCCCTGTTCCCCGACGGGCCCGACCCCCTGTTCATTTTAAACGGGTTGGGCTACCTGGGCCTGCTGGGGGCATACGTTTTACCCATTCGTCTCTTCCAGCAAAGGCATGCGTGGGTCCGCTGGGTCTTGATCGGGTATGCCATCCTGACGATCGTGGCCTGGATCTGGATTTACGTCATCCAGTTCGTCATCCTCGGCGGGACGCCCTTCTTCAGCCGGGATGCGGTCTACGGTATCCCGGCCAAGGTCGCCGAAGCGATTCTGATCGCCCTGCTGTGGTCGGACAAATAGCCTCTTGACCTTTCACCGCAGCCACGCTCCCGAATTTGCCGGTGTGTGCCCGGCATACAGGATAAAATAAGGCATGCCTGTTCGCCGGACGGTTTACTTTAATTCACCTGGTAGGGTGGAAGTGCGCGAGGAGACGCTCTCCGCGCCGGCTCCGGGGCACATGTTGGTGGAAACCTTCCTTTCCGCCATCAGCCCCGGCACCGAGTTGCTGATCTACCGCGGCGAGTTCCCGGATCGGATGGCGGTGGATGCCAGCCTCCCAGCGCTGGCGGGGGATTTTCACTACCCGCTGTGCTACGGTTATGCCGCCGTCGGGCGGGTGGCGCAGCTTGGCGATGGTCTGGCACAGGACTGGCTCGGCCGGATGGTCTTCTCCTTTCAGCCGCACACAAGCGCCTTCCTGGCCGCTCCCGAGGAGCTGTTCCCTCTCCCGGAAGGATGCTCTGCCGAGGCGGCCGCCTTCCTGCCCAATGCCGAGACGGCGGTCAGCCTGGTCCAGGACGGGGCACCGCTGCTTGGGGAGCGCGCCCTGGTCTGCGGACAGGGCATCATCGGCCTGCTGACCGCCTCGCTGCTCGCCGAATTCCCCCTTGAAACGTTGGTGACCTGCGATCGTCATGCCCGCCGCCGTGCGGCTTCGTCCGCCCAGGGCGTCACCGCCAGCCTCGACCCCCAGGCCGCCGATTTTCAGCAGCAGGCCCGGGCTTTCCTGGGGAGCGGGGCAGACCTGACCTACGAATGCAGCGGTGTGCCGGACGCCCTGGACCAGGCCATCGGCCTGACCGCTTTCAGCGGGCGGGTGGTGATTGGTTCGTGGTACGGCACCAAGCGCGCCTCTCTCGACCTGGGGGGCAGTTTTCATCGCTCGCGCATCCGCCTGGTCTCCAGCCAGGTCAGCAGCGTGGCGCCGGAGCTGTCCGGTCGTTGGGACAAGTCCCGGCGCTTCGACGTGGCCTGGAATGCCCTCCAGCGCATCCGGCCTGAAAAATGGATCACGCACCGCTTCCCACTGGAGGCGGCGGCAGACGCCTACCGGCTCCTGGACGAAGCCCCCTCGGAAGCGATCCAGGTGATCTTTCAATATCATGCACTCTAGGTAGGTGCCATGTATACCCTTGCCGTCCGCCGGGAATTCACCGCCCGCCACTTCCTGATCGGAGGGGATTGGGGTCCCGAGAACCAGCCTCATGCGCATCCCTATGTGCTCGAGCTGCAACTTGCCGGTGAGCAACTCGACCGGCATGGCTATCTGGTGGATATCGTCGATGTGGAAAAACACCTGGAGGTGCTGGTTGCCCACGTCAAAGAAAAGCTGCTCAACGAGCTGCCCGAATTTTCCGGTCTGAACCCGAGCCTCGAGAACTTTGCCCGGATCGTCTGCACCTCATTGAATGCGAGCATCCAAGCCGCCGGGATCGGTCTTGTCCGCGTCAAGCTGTGGGAAAGCGCATCCGCCTGGGCTTCCTTCGAGATCAAGCGATAGCTCGTGCCTGTTCATGCCTGTCTTCGGCCTGCAATGCACATTGGCCTCGTCATCTACGGCTCGCTCGACACCCTCTCCGGCGGCTACCTGTATGACCGCCGGCTGGTCGCCTCCCTGCGCGCCCGTGGCGACCGGGTGGACATTTTTTCCCTACCCGGTCGCAGCTACGCCGGTCACCTGACCGATAACCTGCGCTTCCGCCTGCCGCCCGGACTCGACCTGCTGGTCCAGGACGAGCTCAACCACCCCTCGCTGCTGATTGCCAACCGGCTTCCCCATCCCTGCCCGGTGGTCAGCCTGGTGCACCATCTGCGCAGCTCCGAACAGCGCCCCGCCTGGCAGAACACCGTGGACCGGCTGGTCGAGCGCTGCTACCTGCGCTCGGTGGACGGTTTCATTTTCAATTCTGCGACGACCCGCGAGGCGGTGCGCGCCCTGGCGGGGGAGGAAAAACCTCATCTGGTCGCCAACCCACCGACCGACCGCTTCGGGCGCGGGCTGGACGCCGTCGCGGTCCGGGAACGGGCGTTCGAGCCCGGACCCCTGCGGCTGCTCTTCCTCGGCAACCTGATCCCCCGCAAGGGGCTGCACACTCTGCTCGACGCCCTCGCCCGCCTCCCGGCGGGCTGCGCTTGTCTGGACGTGGTCGGGAGCCTGTCGGTCGATCCCGCCTACGTTGCCTCCATCCGCCGGCGGATAAAGTCCCTCGACCTGGCCGGGATCGTTCAACTCCACGGTACGCTGGACGACGCCGCCCTGGTCGAACGCCTGCGGGCGGCCCAGCTCCTGGTCGTCCCATCGACCTATGAGGGCTTTGGGATCGTTTATCTGGAAGGGATGGCATTCGGCCTGCCGGCCATCGCCGCGCACGCCGGGGCGGCGGCCGAGATCATTTCCGAGGGCGGAAACGGGTACCTGGTCCCACCCGGGGATGCAAACGCGCTGGCCGTTCACCTGGCGAGGCTGGCCGACGACCGTGAGCTGCTGGCACGGTTTTCCCTGGACGCCCTCAGGCATTACCGCATCCAGCCGCCGTGGGAGGATACGGTTGAAAGGATCCGCTCCTTCTTTGTGGGGCTGATCTCCCAACCTTGAAGGCCATCCAAAGGCCGGGTGGAAAATATGGAATACTCATTTCCTCATTACCTGCTTGCCAAACAGACCGTCGACGACCGGGCACTGAACCGGCAAGTCTACGAGGCGATGGTCGCCCGCCTGCCCTCCCGACCGCTGCGCATCGTCGAGGTCGGGGCGGGGGTCGGGACAATGCTGGCTCGCCTGTTGCGCTGGCAGGCCTTGATGGATGCCGACTACGTCGCCGTGGACCAGGTGGCGGAAAACATCGCTTTCGCTTTGGACTGGTTCCCGCGCTGGGCGGAGGAAACCCTGCGGGCCGGCCGTGCCCGCTTCCGGGTGGAACGCTCCGGGACGAAGCGGGTGAATATCTGGGACGATCGGCATCGGGTGGGCGCCACCTTCGTCCAGGCGGATGTCTTCGACTTCATCCGTCATACATCCGAAAAGGCTGACCTGCTGATCGCCCACGCCTTCCTGGACCTGCTGCCTTTGCCGGAAAGCCTGCCGGGCCTCTTTTCGCTGCTCAAGCCCGGCGGGCTGGCCTGGCTGACGGCCAACTTCGACGGGGTGACGGCCCTCGAGCCGGCGCTCGACCCGGAGCTGGACGCCAAGATCGAACGGCTTTACCATGCGAGCATGGACGCCCGCCCGACCGGCGGGGACAGCCGGACCGGCCGCCATCTCTTCGCCCATCTGGGTGCGGTCGGGGCGGAGATTCTGGCCGCCGGGGCCTCCGACTGGGTGGTCTTCCCCCGGAACGGGGGCTACCCCGACGACGAAGCCTACTTCCTGCAATTCATCCTGCACTTTTTCGAAAGTTCGCTCACCGGCCATCCCGGCCTGACCCCGGCGGCGTTCACCGCCTGGCTGGCCGGGCGGCGGCGCCAGGCGGCGCTGGGCGAGCTGGTTTACATCGCCCACCAGACCGATTTTCTGGTGAAAGTCAATCCGGCCCGGTGACATTCTGTCTGTATAATTGGGAAAATCCGGTCAGAGTTTATCGAGGAGGAACTTTATGGGTGTGATGATGCAAGCTTTCTATTGGGATTGCCCCCGCTTGGACGGCAAGGAGTTCAAGTGGTGGGAGTTCGTCCGTTCCAAGGTTCCGGCCCTGGCTTCGACTGGTTTCACCGCTCTCTGGCTGCCGCCGGCTCACAAGGCCGCCAACCTGGGCGGGCCGTCGATGGGCTACGACCCGTACGATTATTACGACCTGGGGGAGTTCGACCAGAAAGGCACGCTCCCGACCTGGTTCGGCAGCAAGACCGAGTTGCTCGATCTGATCCGCACGGCTCACCGCCATGGCCTGAGCGTGATCGGGGATATCGTCATCAACCACAACTCTGGGGCGGACGCGCCCGAGCGCAACCCGCTGATCGACCAGGAGCGCTGGACGCTCTTCCACCCCAAGAGCGGTAAGTTCCCACGCAACTGGGAATGCTTCCACCCCAGCATGTACGAATCCTGGGACGAGGGTTCCTTCGGCGACATGCCCGACCTCTCACACCGCAACCCGTACGTCTACACCGAGCTGCTCAAACTGGCCCGCTGGCTGGTCGAGGAGGTCGGCTTCGACGGCTTCCGCTACGATTTCGTCAAGGGCTATGGCGCCAACACCATCACCGCCATCCAGGAATACCACTACGTGCGCGACGGCAAGCTCTTCCAGCCGTACGGCGTGGCCGAGTTCTGGGACAACGCCCGGGCGATCGAGGGCTGGGTCGACCTGGCCAACTTCTCCAACTCCAACCCCGTGGATGCCTTCGACTTTCCCCTGCGCGAAATGCTCAAGGCGCTGTGCGACCAGTACGGCTTCAGCCTGCGGACCCTGACGACGTGGGACACTGTCTTGCAGAAGCAGCCCCAGTGGGTTGTGACCTTCGTCGAGAACCACGACCTGAGAGACGAGGGTCGACCGATTGTCAACGACAAACTAGTGGCTTACAGTTACATCCTGACCCACCAGGGTTACCCGTGCGTCTTCTGGAAGGACTACTACAACTACAACCTGGCATTGGAGGGGACGCCCAACGGCATCGCTGCCCTGGTGGGCGCCCACGAGAAGTACGCCGGCGGCGAGGCGCAGGTCCTGTACGTGGACGACGACCTGTACGTCATGCAGCGCACCGGCTACGGCGGCGCCCCGGGGCTGATCTACGTTCTCAACAACAACGGGGAAGGCTGGAAAGGAACCTGGGTGAACACACAGTGGCAAAACGTCCGCTTTGCGCCGCTGGCGTGGTGGGGCCATAGCGACCGCTCCCGGCCCGACGACCAGTTCACCGGTCCGGACGGCCGCGGCCAGTTTTTCGCCCCCGGGCGCGGCTACGCCGTCTACGCACCGCAGGTCTAGAAATGGACCCTGTTCCGCTCCACTTTATCGACGCCGAGATCGAGGCGCGTTTCGACACCCCGCCGGCGAGGGAAAAGACTCCGCCCTGCCCGGACGGATTCACCTGGGAAGGGCAGGAATACCGGGTGGCCGAGAAATTGGCGGAATGGACGGACTTCACCCGGAGGGGACGCATGGCGCGCAACATGCAGCCGCAGCATGCCGCCGTGGCCGCCGGGCGCGGCTCGCTGGGGGTGGGGCGCTTCTTCTTCCGGGTACGCACCGACGATGGCCGGATCTTTGACCTGTACTACGACCGCGCCATCAAGGATGCCAGCCATCGCAAGGGAGCGTGGACCCTCTACCGCGAATTGTCCGGGTGAACCGCGAAGAGACGAAGGGCGCGAAGAGAGACGGTTTTTTTGTCGATGATCAGGGAAATCCAGGCCAAGACCCTGCTGGGACGTGTCAAGCAGCCGGATGACTGGTTCGGGCTGCGCTACGTCATAAACCTGTATCGCAGCTGCCAGCACCAGTGCATCTACTGCGACTCGCGCTCCGAATGCTACCGGATCGAGGACTTCAACCACGACGTGCTGGTCAAGACGAATGCCATCGACCTGCTGCGGGAGGAGCTGGCCCGCAAACGGGTCAAGGGGACGATCGGCACCGGGTCGATGAACGACCCCTACATGCCGCTCTAAGCCGAGCGCCAGCTGACCCGCCGGGCGTTGGAAGTCATCGCCGAATTCCATTTTCCGGTGCACGTCATCACCAAGAGCGACCTGGTCTTGCGGGACCTGGACCTGCTGCAGCAGATCGGCCGCGTCTATGCCGCGGTCACCTTCACGGTCACTGCGGCGGCTGACGAGCTCAGCAGGAAGGTGGAGCCCGGCGCGCCGGTCACCTCCCGGCGGCTGGCGGCGATGAAGGCCCTGGCGCAGAACGGCGTGCTGACCGGCGTAGCGCTGATGCCAATCCTGCCGTTCATCGAAGACAGCGAAGAAAATGTCGTTCGCATCGTCGAGCAGGCGGCTGCCAGCAGGGCGAAATACATCCTGCCGGCCTTCGGCATGACCCTGCGCGACCGCCAGCGTGCCTACTATTACGACAGGCTGGATCAAGGCTTTCCCGGCTTACGGGTACGTTACGTCAAGGCTTTCGGCGATCGCTATTCCGCCCCGGCGCGAAACGCGATCCGGCTCGAGAAATGCTTGCAGGACGCCTGCCGGCTGCATGGCATCGCCGCACGCATGCCGTTCTATCTACCCCAGGCGCGCCAGCCAGGTCTGTTCTAAGCCGACCACCAGACATGGAGGGACATTTGGCGGATCCTGCTGGCCGGCTCTGCCATGATACAATCATTCCGTTGGTTCTGCTCGATGAAAAGGAGAGAAAGATGAAACGCCCCTTCCTGATCCTGGTCGCCGGAATCGCTTTCCTGACCATGACCAGCTGTTCGCTCAGCCTGTTGAGCCTGCCGACGCCTTTTCCGACCACGCCCCTCGTCCTGCCCACGCCCTCCAACGCCCCCTCGGCGACTTCGCCCTCGGCCCCGCCTTCGCCTGCGGCAGCTACCCCGACTCTGGGCCTGCCCTCCCCAACGGCGATTCCGACGACGGCTCCGGCGACGACCCCGGCTCCGACGCCCACGACCGGCCCGGGTCCCGTCCCGACCGCCGCCCCAACCGCCTCGCTTTCCGGTCCGTACGCCGTCATCCTGGTCGGGTCGGGCGACGTGCTCAACATCCGCTCGGGACCGGGCTCCAGCAACCCGACTGTCGGGACGTTTCTGCCCACGGCAACGAACGTCATGCGCACGGGGCCCACGGCGACGTCCGGGAGCGAGCTCTGGGTGCAGGTCCAGAATCCGGGCGGTGGCACCGGCTGGGTCAATGCCAAATACCTGACCGAGTACGTGCCTCATGCCACTTTCTGCGCCGACAGCCGGGTCAACGCTCTGCTTACCGGCCTGGGCCATGCCCTGACCACATCGGACGGCTCCCAACTGGCTTCCCTGGTCAGTCTGGCTCACGGCATGGACGTGCGCCTGTACCGTTACGGCACGGCTGTCAATTATGATGCAACACACGCCCAGTACGTTTTTTCGAGCACGTATGAGGTCGACTGGGGTCCTGCCCCCGGGAGCGGTCAGGAGACGAGGGGATCCTTCCATGTCTCGGTGCTGCCTGGCCTTCAGGAAGTATATAACGCTAGTTATACCCTCAGCTGCAATGCGGTCCAGACGGGTGGGGCCAGTTACGACACTTCCTGGCCGGCGCAGGTTGCCAACGTCAATTTCTATTCGGTCTACAAGCCCGGCCCGAGCGAGCAGGAGCTAAGCTGGCGCACCGTGCTGGTGGGGGTGGAGTACGTCAGCGGGCAGCCGTATGTCTTCAGCTTGATGCAAATGACCTGGGAGCCGTAGAGTTTTCGACCCCGGCCCATTTCAATCTCACCCCCCGCTTTCAGAATGAGGCGGGGGTCATTATTTTTTCCTTTACAGGCTCTCTCTCTTTGCATATAATTGTTGTTGATAATATTTGCAATAAGGAGCCCGCCGATGTCCTGTCTGCCCCTTCATTCCCAGACCCTGCGCGCCCGCGGTTATCGTATGACGCCGCAGCGGGTGGCCATCTTGCAGGCCCTGCACGACGGAGGTCATCTTTCCCCGGCACAGGTGTTCAGCCGTGTCCGCCAGACCGGCATGACCGAAGCCACCGTCTATCGCACCCTGGAGTTCCTGGCCGAGAATGGGATCGTCTACCCGGCCCAGAACGGCGGCGGGCACCTCACCTATGAGTTGGCCGGAAGCTCTCACCACCACCTGGTCTGCCGTGCCTGTGGAGCACAAGTGGATTTGGAGGCCGGCGCGCTTGGAACGATGATCCACCAGCTCGAGCAGCAGACCGGCTACCGCCTGGACGCCGGTCACCTGACGTTCACCGGCCTTTGCCCGGATTGCCAGCGGATTCAAAAATAAGGAGAAAGTGAATATGCCTTCGGCGCTACAGAAGATCCCGCGCTTTTTATTGATCTATTATGGAGCCCTGGTAATTTGGTTGACCACCACCGCCATGCACATCCCGGACGGGTACCTCAGCCCGGTAACTTCGATCGCCATGTTCGCCCTGGTTCTGCCCTTCTGGGCGCTCGGGGTGCGCAAGATTCGCCAGACGATGAGCGCCCGCTCGGTGCCGCTGATCGCCTTGATGGCGGCCTTTTCGTTCGTCATCATGATGTTCAACATCCCGCTGCCGGGCGGGACAACCGGTCACGCGGTCGGGGCGGCGCTGGCGGCCATCCTGCTGGGACCGGAGACTGCCACGATTGCAGTCTCCATCGCCTTGATCATCCAGGCCTTATTCTTCGGGGATGGCGGCGTCCTGGCCATCGGGGCCAACAGCTTCAACATGGCGGTCGTCATCCCGTACATCAGTTACGCGATTTATCAGGCCATTTCAAAGGACACGCCGGTGAAATCCAATCGCCGCCTGGTCGGCGCGGCGCTGGGAGGCTGGACCGGTGTGACGGCCGGAGCCTTTTTTGCCGGGTTCGAGTTCGGTATCCAGCCGTTGCTCTTCAGGACTGTCGACGGCGCTCCGCTGTATGCCCCGTATCCCCTGGCGGTGGCCATCCCGGCCATGGTGATCCCGCACATGCTGGTGGCTTCGGTGGTCGAGGGGGTGCTGACCGCGCTGATCGTCGCGTACCTGCAGCGTTCCAATTCCTCCTTGCTGCAGCCGGCCGGGGTGCCGGCCGTAGTCGGCGCGAGCGGAAGTTTGCGCAGGCTGCGCTGGCTGTGGGCCGGGCTGGTCGTGCTGGTCCTGGTCTCCCCGCTCGGGCTGCTCGCCCCGGGGACGGCCTGGGGCGAGTGGAGCACCGAGGAACTGACCCGGCTAGGGTTGGAGACCGTACCAACCGGTTTGGCGAAGCTTTCCGGTTTGTGGGGAGCGCCGCTCGCCCGTTACAACTTACCAGCCCTGGGGAATGCCAATCTTGGCTACCTGCTCTCTGCCGTCTTGGGCATCGTCGTCACCACGACCATCGTTTGGCTGTTCACCATGCTCCTGACCGCGCGCCCGGCCCCGGGGGGCCAGGGCAAGGATCCCGGTCCCGGCGGTTCATGACGCCGGGCCGGAGTTATCTCGAGGATGGATGGAAAAAAGTAAGGAAAACGCGTCCGGGTCCGGGCGCATCTGGAAGGGCGCCAACGCCCTGGAACGCAGCCTGCAGGCGATCGGCGAGAGCCTGGAACAGGACCTCTTTGCCGAGGAACTGAGCGCCAGGCCGGGGCTCTTTCAATCCCTGGACGGGCGCGTCAAGGTGCTGGCGATCCTGGCCCTGCTGCTGGGGGTCGGCCTGGCCCGCAGCCTGATCGTGCTGGCTGGCCTGTACCTGCTGGTGCTTTTTTTGGCCTGGCTCTCCGCCGTCCCTCTGGGGTTCTTCGTACGGCGGGTCTGGTTGGCGCTGCCGTTGTTCACCGGGGTGATCATCCTGCCGGCCCTGTTCCTCACGCCCGGCCCGGCGCTGGCACACCTGCCGCTCGGGCTGGTTATCACCCGCACGGGCATCGTGACCGCCCTGTTCCTGCTGCTGCGGGTCAGCAATTCGGTCTCGTTGACCCTGCTGCTGATCCTGACGACGCGCTGGAACACCGTGCTGGGCGCACTGAGTGTGCTGCGCCTGCCGGACACATTCATCCTGATTCTGGGGATGACTTATCGTTACATCTTCCTGCTGCTGCACACGGCCAACGACATGTTCCTGTCGCGCCGGAGCCGGGCCGTCGGACGCCTGAGCGGGGCGGAGAACCGGCGCATGCTGGCAGCCGTCGGCGCCACACTGCTCAACAAGTCGCTGTACCTGAGCAGCGAGGTGTATCTGGCGATGGAATCGCGCGGCTTCCGGGGGACGATCGTCACGTTGAAGCCGTTTGCCATGCGCAGCCGGGACTGGCTGTGGCTGTTTATCTTCCTGGCGCTCGCCCTCCTGGTAGCCTGGTTCGGGCGTTGACGGCAGAAGTTCTTGGAGAGGAAACCGAAGTTTGGAAACCGAGCTGGTCTTCGATGTTCAAAACATCAGCTTTGCCTACGATGGCAGGCAGACGGCCCTGGATCAGGTCAGCATGCAGGTGCGGGCGGGGGAATGCCTGGTCGTGGTGGGTGCCAACGGGTGCGGTAAGAGCACGCTGTTGAAGCTCCTGGACGGGTTGTACTTTCCGACCGCGGGGAGGATCCTGGCCTTCGGCGACCCGCTGACCGAGGCCGCCTTGCGCGAGGATGGATTCAACTTTCGCTTCCGCCGCCGGGTGGGACTGGTGTTCCAGGATTCGGACGTGCAGCTTTTCTCCCCCTCGGTGCTGGATGAAGTCGCCTTTGCGCCGCTCCAGCTGGGGCTCGGCCGCGAGCAGGTCCTGCAGCGGGTCGAGGCGGCGCTGCAGGCGCTGCGCATCGACAAGCTGCGCGACCGGGCGCCTCACCACCTGTCGGGAGGCGAAAAACGCCGCGTGGCCCTGGCATCCGTGCTCAGCCTCTCCCCGGATGTCTGGCTGCTGGACGAGCCGACCTCCGGTCTGGACCCGCGCTCCCAGGGTTGGCTGGTGGAGTTCATCCTCGGCCAGCGCCAGGCCGGGAAGACGATCGTCGCCGCCACCCATGACCTGAGCCTGGCGGAACAGATCGCCACCCGCCTCCTCGTCTTCGACGAGGATCACCGCATTGCCGCCTCGGGGAATCCGGCGGAGATCCTGCACGACCACGAGCTGCTGCACCGCTGCAACCTGTCCCATTACCATATCGACCATTCCCCATCCCTTAGACGATAACCCGGGCTCGTTTTCAACGAGCAACCGGTTTTTGCCATTTTTCAGCCGGTCATCAAATTTGCTTTTAGGGGGGAATGCTATAATTTAACCGGGTATTGTTCCCGGGTGGAGGCAGTATGACCGTGGATTGGTTGTCTCGAGCCATCGAGCTGGTCAAGGCGGGTAAACCGGATGAAGCGCGCCAGGCGCTGCTCCAGATCCTGAGGCAGAATCCTGGAAACGAGACTGCCTGGTTATGGCTGGCCCAGACGTTTCAGACCGATGCTCAACGGATTGAAGCGCTGGAGCAGTGCCTGAAATACGTCCCTGGCAGCCAGAAAGCCCGCCAGGGCCTGGAGTTTCTACGCAGCCGCCGGACTGAAGCAGCCTCATCCGGTCCTCAAGCAGCCTCAAAACCTGTTTCCGGCCCGTCCGGGATTCAACCGCAGCCTTTACCGGCTCCAGTGAAATCGGTCCAGCCCGCTACAGAGACGACCAAGCCAGAACCTCCCCGGGCCCGGAAAAATAAGGCCGGCCTGACGCCCATCGATGTCGGTGCGATCGCCTTGATCGCCGTGCTCGTCCTTGCGCTCGGCGGCTATTTCCTTTGGGAATCGCTCTTCAACCGCGGCCGGCAGAGCCAGGCTGGGCCTACCCAGCTATCGGCCAGCCTCCCGGCTCTGGCAGTCGAACCGACCGGGACGGGCGTGAGGCTCACCCCCTCAGCCATCCCGGCCACGCACACCCCCCTGATATCACTGACACCGACCAGCCTGCCGGCCACGTTTACCCCCACGGCCTCACTCACCCCAACCCCGGATCTACGCCCGCGCTCCATCCTATTCCTGGATGCAACGACCTGCGTGGTCGAGCGCGCGGATGCCGCCCTCGGGTCGCCTTTGCCGCTGACAAAGGCACCTCTGCCAAAATGCATGGACGCAAAAATATCACCGGACGGGAAAAAGGTGTATTTCCTGGTCGATGAAAGTGCTGCCGGCGAATCTAATTACCACAGCCTGTACGCCATGAACGTAGACGGATCGGAGAGGGTTGCCCTCGTCAAGCACGCAAAAGACCTGTCTGCCTTGGGATGGTCACCCGACAGCACCCGGCTGGCATACTACGTGTACCGGAGCGAGGATCAACTCAGCACCTACTCCAGCCTTTACTTTATTCGTGCGGATGGAACTGGAAAAACCGAGCTCAACGCTCCAGAAAATGAGCTGATGCACCCCTTTGTTGACTTTTACTCCTGGTCGCCGGATGGACAGTGGTTGGCCATTGCAACCTACCGAGGTACGTACATCGTCCGGACGGATGGCAGCGGTCTGAAGAGGCTGTCGGATGATAGCGGAGGTAATTCCGTGGCCTGGTCCCCGGACAGCAACCAGATCGCCTTTTACAGTAAATGGGCCTCGTATCCAGGGATTGTGATTCTCACCGTGCACGGCTTGAGGCACCTGATCCAAGCCCCACAGTTGGAGACCTTTTACCAAGGCCTGATTGCCTGGGCGCCGGATGGATTGCATGTGATTACCCAACTCGGAATTCACACCCCCCTGGTGCTGGTCAGCATGGACGGGACGATCGCCCCATTTATCAGTGGGGTGATTGATGTGAGCCAGGTGGTCGTCTCGCCGGATGGCGGGCAACTTGCCTTTCTCGATCTGCAAGACTTAGAGAATGCCACTCTGCGTGTGGTCAATATGGATGGGAGCGGGATGAAGACCCTGGCAAGCGGGGTCAGGAATATCGCCCCTGTCTGGAGCCTGGCGGAAAAATAGGGTCAGCCTGCCAGGCTGTTGAAAAGTCCCCGGCAGTTTGGAGCTGCCGGGGACTTCGGGTTTTTTACACGCCTGCGGCTTTGCGCATGGCGGCGGCCTTGTCCGTGTTCTCCCAGGGGAACTGGACGTCGTCGCGGCCGAAGTGGCCGTAGGCGGCCGTCTTGCGGTAGATGGGCCGGCGCAGGTCCAGGTCGCGGATGATGGCACCCGGGCGCAGGTCGAAGTGCTCCAGGATCAGCTCGGCGATCTTGTCGTCGGGGATCTTGCCGGTCCCGAAGGTCTCGATGTTGACCGAGAGCGGGTGCGCCACGCCGATGGCGTAGGCCACCTGGATCTCGCAGCGCTCGGCCAGGCCGGCGGCGACCACGTTCTTGGCCGCCCAGCGGGCGGCGTAGGCCGCCGAGCGGTCGACCTTGGTCGGGTCCTTGCCGGAGAAGGCTCCGCCGCCGTGGCGGCCCATGCCGCCGTAGGTGTCGGCGATGATCTTGCGACCGGTGACACCCGCGTCGCCCATCGGGCCGCCGATGACGAAGCGGCCGGTCGGATTGACGAAGACCTTCAGGTCCTTGTCCATCATCTCCGCCGGCATGGAGGGCAAGATCACGTGTTCCATGATGCCCTCGGTGATGTCGGCGTGGGAGACTTCCGGGGAGTGCTGTGCCGAGACCAGCACGGTGGCGATGCGCTTGGGCTTGCCGTGGGAATACTCGACCGTGACCTGCGCCTTGCCGTCCGGGCGCAGCCAGGGCAATTTCCCTTCCTTGCGTACCTCGGCCAGGCGGCGGGTCAGCTTGTGGGCCAGGTAGATGGGCATGGGCATCAGCTGCTGGGTCTCGTCGCAGGCATAGCCGAACATCATGCCCTGGTCACCGGCGCCGATCAGGTCGATCTCGTCCTTGTCGCCGCCCTTGGCTTCCAGCGACTGGCTGACGCCCATGTCGATGTCCGGGCTCTGGCTGGCGATGGCTGATAGCACGCCGCAGGTCTTACAGTCAAAGCCCTTATCGCAGTCGTCGTAGCCGATTTCCTTGACCACCCGGCGCACAAGCTCGTCGAAGTTGACGAAGGCATGCGTGGTGATCTCGCCGAGCAGCATCACGAAGCCGGTCTTGGCGGCCACTTCGCAGGCTACGCGCGACATTGGGTCTTGCTCGAAGCAGGCGTCCAGAACCGAATCGGCGATCTGGTCACAGAGCTTGTCCGGGTGGCCTTCGGTGACCGACTCGGAGGTGAAGAGCAGCTTGGGCGAAGTCATAAAAGTGGTACTCATGGATAGTGGGTCTCCTGTAAAAAAGAATTGCCCCTCCGGAACGAAAGGGCAATTGCGCAGATGCACGGATTCCCTCTCATCTTCCAGAATGCGGGTAATCACATTGGATTACCCCTCCTACTGCCGGAATTGGCACCATCCGCGTGGGTTGCGGTGGTTGTCGAGGTTTCACAGGGCCGGTCCCTCCACCTCTCTGGATAAGAGTGCCGTCAGGGCTATGAAATTGTCTGCGGGATAATACCACAGGTGAGAGCGAGCGTCAATTCAAAAATCGGGGCCATATTTTATGGGCCACGCACTTTAGAAGCGCGTCGCCCATTTTTTACGCGGCAGCGCGCAGGCGCTCGAACAGCTCACCCAGCGGATGCAACTCCGCCACCGGCACGGACAGGTTCTTCGTGCGCGTGCGAGCGTACTGGAATACCGCGCTCCCGGCCGGCAGGAGCTGGGCGTTGTGGCGGAATTCCTCATAAGTCAGATAGCCGGCCAGCAGGATCGAGAGGCCGTAAACCCAGATGTTGCCCCACTCCTGCGGCGGGATGAGGTAGGGATCCCCGCGCGCCGGGCTGTGCAACCCCACGCGGACCTCGGGCCTGCGTCCGGCGTGGACGTAAGCCAGGCTGTAAAAGGTTTGTTCGACTGCCACGCGCCTCTTCGACGGGAGCTCCAGCCGGATGGTGACGAACTCCCGCCCGGCCTCCTGGCCGCCCAGCTCAACGGTCAGCGGCGCACTGCACTCGCTTTTCAGGGCCAGCCCGTCCATCGGGGCCCAGGCCGACGGCCGGGCCCAGGCAGCGGGCAGAGGGTGGATGAGATAGACAGGCTGCCCGGCCGTCAGGGCGCGCCTCGAGTCGTCCTGGGAAGGGGCCGTCAGGGCGAGCAGGAAGGCGAACAGGTAAAGATCCCGGCTGGAGTGACCCTCGGCAGCGGTTTGGTCGAGCGGGACGAGTGCCGGGGCCTGCAGCAGCAGGGCGGGGTCTTTGCGGATCTGGGCGATTTGTTCCCTGCGGGTGATGAGGAAGGACTTGACGTCGCAGCGGTGGCCGCCGAGGGCGAGGTCGTAGTGGTCCGGGTCGGTAAAGGGCGTGGCCCCCAGTACATCGAAAGGGACGGCCTGTTCGCCCAGGGCTCGGCGCAGGGCCAGCTCCACCGCCACTCCGCCGACGATGCGCCGCAGGCGGTCGAAGGATGAGCCGCCCATGCGGTCATAGGTGTAGGCCAGCGAACGGCAGGCATAGGTGATGCCGGCCTCGGTCAGGTCGGGCGTATAGCGGATGGGAATAATATCTGAACAGGTGAGCATATCTTAGGTATTTACATCATTTTGCCGGGCGAACCTTCGAACGTGGGAACGCAGGACGGGCGGATCCACAGCAGCCACATCCAGGACGCGCCCTCCCAGGAACTGGACCAGGCGAACCAGCCCATGACCCAGCGCATCGGCGAAGCGCCCGTCTTTGCCGGTTTTATCGTGCTCCAGCCAGAATCCCTTGATCTCCAGGATCCCGCTTTCACGGTCATATTTGGGATCCAGGCGGGCGACCAGCTGGTCATCGAAGAGCACCGGCAGAGTGTAGTAGCCCCAGCGCCGCTTTTCGGCCGGCTTGTAGACCTCCCAGAGGTACTCGAAGTCGAAAAGGGTTTTCGAGCGCCCGCGTGCGCTGACGATGTCCAGCGGGGCGAGGAAGGTCGTCTCCTCCCCGGTTGTCCTCTCCGCGGGGAGCCAGCGATCAGGGACTAGCCCGGCAGCCAGATCGTCCAGCAAGCAGGCGTCCCCGGCGCGTAGATACCAGGGCTCGGCCTGGCCTTCGACGGCGACCGCCAGGATCTCGCCGGACTCCAGGAGGTGGTCCCGCCATTGGGCTGCTTCCTCCCGGCCCAGGGACCGGCCCAGCAGGCCGCCAAACGCCTTCAGTCGGCATACCCCCAGATGCGAGATTTGCTTGAGGATCAGGAAGTGCTCCGCCTCCTCGACGGTGCTGGTGCGGTCAAAGCCTCCCGGAACGATATTCTCGGTGAGGTCATAGATGCGCTCGAAATTCTGGCGGTGATGGGTCATCAGCTCGCCTTTCAGCCAAAGGTAGTAGAGCGCCAGCCCGCTGATCTTGCCCGTCCGGAAACTGCCTATCTGGGATGGACCCGAGAAATCCCGGTTTCCCAATGGACCGCGTGCCCTGATCTCGCTGCGGACCATCTCCAGCACGGCGGGATTATTGCTTGAAAACTGCGCCCAGCGTTTTTCGGTGATCTTGCGTTGCATGACCGGTCGCCAGAAGGGCAGCTCGTCCATGGGGCAGATAAAGACCGCGCCGCCGTAATCGAAGAATCGACGGTCGCGATAAAGCAGATGGTCCAGATATTCCGGGCGGTAACCCACCACGCGGCTCAGCAGGGCCAGGTCGTGGCTGCGGGCGACCACGTTGAGTGGATCGACCTGGACCAGCTCGGCTTCACGCAGCGCTTGGTCGGTACCCTGCTCCCCGGACCAGCGCCTGCCTGGCCACAGGCCTTGTTTTCCCAGGATGAAACGGCGGGTGATGATTTTGGAAAGGCTGGTGATCATAAGCTAAGAGGGTGGGGTAAACAAAAAACAAGGTCAATTCTACTCGTTCCTGAACTGCAGGCAATAATGATGGAAGGTGTTGCTGACCCAGGCCGAGCCCAGGCCGTAGGGCGCCAGGCGCTGGTCATTTTGGCACCAGATTTTTTCATCTTTCAGGACATACACTTTTCCCAGCTCGCGGCCCAGGTCCCAGGCTAAGGGATAGATCCTCCCGCCCTTTTTGACGTTCTTGACGATGACCGTCAGGTAGGCTTTTTCGCGCAGCAGCGGTTTCAGCCCGGAGTAGATCGCCACGAGTCTGTCCAAGAATTCCTCGTAGTTGTGGATGTTGCCCAGATCGTTAGGATCGTCGGAATAGAAAACGTCCAGACCGGGAGCTTCCCTGCGTTTCTTCTGGGTTTCGGCGCCTTTAGCATGCAGCATGTCCCAATAAGGTGGGGAATTCCCACACCAGACCCCTTTTCCGTTCCGCCGAACATAAATAACCCCGCTCGGAACTCGAACGCAATAAACCGTTCCTTTATACTCGATCATTCCTTCAATGACTTGGGTCCGGGGATTTGTTTTGGAACATTGCCGAGGGGACACCCTGGGTGTGAGTCTTTGTTTCGAAATCCCGACACACCAGGACAAAAAGTTGTTTCGGATGGGTTTGCCTTGCGGACCGATATGAGAGTGCCCTCGCCTGTCTCTTGCCTGACAAATTCCGGCACAGCCAATTTTTAAGAGTAATTCTTGAAAGTCATCTTTCAAACGTTGGGAGGAGGTCCAAAATCGTCTTCCGTTAACCTTGTCGCCATCCGCTGCCATCAAGGCGTTAAAAAGGATCTGCAATTGTCTTTTACCTAGGCGTAAGAATTCGCGAGGAATATACTTTTGATCAGCGTGTCCGAGTGGCGCCAACCAAGTGCAGACTGTAGGGCTACTAAATTTCACGTGAAAAATCTGCTCATTTTGATAAGTTTTTGGGCTCTCCCCTATTGCTTTGATCACCCATGTAAAATGCTCGGCTAGTTTTGGATCACCCGTGGTTAGGTCAATCGAATACTCGGGCGGATAGTTACTCCCTTCTGTTAGCCAGTAACCAAGGAATTCTAACCAGACATCCATTGGGACTTCTCGAGCTGGATATTCCTTAATTCGATCCCTGTCTTTCCATGATACCAAGACACCTGGGATGCAGAAGTTATCTCGTTCCTCTCCTTCCCACTCAGCATCAACTTTGTACTCAATTTCCTTACCAGCGATTTGGTGGGCAGGAATGAGTTGAAAACCCTTTTTCGAGTGCCTTTTTCGTATGTACATATTATGATTAGGTGTAACTAACAGATCGATCGTCTTCGTCTGAATATGGTACATCAGACCGTTATAGGGCGCACGGATAATTTTCTCCGGCTCGCAGTATCTCAGCAACCTTCCCTCTTCAAGAGTCGCGACTTTCATACCCTCCCGTAATTCGGGAAATGATATCCATCCATCCTCGGTCAGGATTTCGGTTTGATTGTCGTAACAGGTGAGCATGTAGTCAATTGGAGGAATGTGCTGCATGGTTCCAGAATCGACAATGTGGGCAGCATCCCCAGTAAATACCTCGGCTTTCAGATCCTCTACCTCCAGCCCCAGCGACTGGCGTTCCACGGCTACTATCTGGCGGGCGATTTCGGCATACTTCGGATTCAGCTCGATGCCGTATGAGTTGCGCCCGGCGCGCAGCGCGGCAACCAGCGTCGAGCCGGTGCCGGCCATCGGGTCGAGGACGGTCTGCCCCTCCTTGGTGAAGAACTCGATGAACTCCCTGGCCAGCGTCTCGGGGAACTTGGCCGGATGCTGCAGCACGCCCTTTTTGCGCGCCGGCGGGTTGTGGATGAACCAGGATTTCTGGAACTTCAGCCAGGTCTTGGAATCGAGGTCGTTGAGTTTGTTGGGCATGGCAGGAAAAAGATCAGTAGGGACTAGGGATCAGGTAATTAGGGACCAGGTAATCGGGGACTGTGGAATCAGGGATCAAGGGGTGGGCACGCGTGACGAAAGCGGGGTTTGAGAAGGGATCAGCGTGGGCGTCGGGCTGACATAGGTAACCGTATAGGCCGACAGGTCGGAGAAAGCCGCCGTGACCGGCGTGCCCCCGCTGGCCGAGACGAAAAACCCCAGCGTCCCGAGGTGCAGGGTCGGGTCGCGCGCCGTGAACTGGTAGTTTCCGTCCAGGAAAAAGCGCATTTCGCTGCCCACGGCCCAGACACCAAGCCGGACTTGGGCGGGGGCTCCGCGCGGCGCATCACCGGTAAGGGTCCAGTCCTGTAAGGGTATCACGGACCCGGAGAGGGCGCGCTCCAGGCGCACCTGTCCGCGGCAGTTGATGGTGAAACGGTAGTAGTCCTCGCCGGGGGTGGCGCGGAAGAGCATGCCGTACTCGTCATCCCCCTGGCACAGGCTGAGGCTGGCGGTTGCCTCGGCGTAGAAGTCGGCCAGGGACGGCTCGGAACGCAGGCTGAGGATCGCGAGCGGCCCCGGCGCAGTGATGGAGAGGACCAGGCGGCCGGGCTGCACCACCGCGCTGGCCCGGCTGGAGATCGCCGTGCTCCACGGGGAGGCCTGCATGAAGCGGTCGGCAAAGAGCATATTTCCCACGCCAGCGAGCTGCTCGACGGTCACCGCGACGGTGGAGGTCGGCAAAGGGATGGGGGTGTCGGTCGCGGGGAACCAGACGATGGTAGGGGGCTCGGTTGGGGTGGCGGGTGGGACGCTGGGAGTAAGCGTGGCGGGCGTGAAGATGCCCGCGCAGGCGGTCAGCCCGAGCAGCCCGACCAGTAAAAACAGCCGTAAGGATTTATACATTCCCCTCCGCTCAACCCTGGTAGCGCTTGAGGATGTTGGGGATCAGGTACTCGTGGAAGGAGCGCTGGATGTCGTAAGCCGGCTGCCAGCCCCAGTCGCGCCGGGCGTCGTCGTCGTTCAGGTCGGCAGGCCAGGAGTCGACGATGCGGTTGCGCTTCACATCGGGGCTGAAGGTGATCTTGGCTTTGGGGAAGGCTTCCACCACCAGGTCGCGGATCTGGGCGGCGGTCAGGCTGAAGCTGGTCACGTTGTAGATGCAGCGCTTCAGATTCTTCCTGGGCGCCTGGGCCAGCTTGATCAGCGCGGCGATGGCGTCCGGCATGACCATGAACGGGATGACTGCATCCTGGCGCACGAAGCAGGCATAAGGCTCGCCCTTGGCGGCGGCGTGCAGCATCTCCGGGCCGTAGTCGCTGGTGCCGCCCGACGGGACGGTGAAGGCGCTGATCAGGCCGGGGAAGCGCACGCAGCGGAAGTCGAGCATCACCGGCTGCTCGGCGGCCAGCTGGCGGTAGTACTGGCTGAAATACGTGCCCAGCAGTTCGCAGTAGAGCTTGTTGCAGCCGTACATGGTGATCGGGTAGTTCCACTCCCACTCGCGCACGCGCGGGAACCCGGCCTTGGTCTTCAGGTCCGGCATGCCGTACGCGGCGATGGAGGAGGGAAAGATGAGCTGCACCGGCTCGTCGCGCCACTCGGACTGCTCGGCCGCCAGCTGGAGCAGCCCCAGCGTGCCCTCGACGTTGACCTGATGGGCTTCCACCGGGGTGAACTCCCCCCGGGTGGACAGCAGGGCTGCCAAGTGATAGATGGTGGTGATCTCGTACTGGCTGACCAGCCGGTTGAGCAGCGACTTATCGAGGATGTCGCCCTGGAAGTGGGTGGACAGATGGCTGACCTCTTCTGGCGCCGGGCGGATGTCGATGGTCAGGAGGATGTCCTGGCTGACCTCGGCCAGGTTCTTGATTAGCGCCTGGCCGACCTCGCCGACGACACCGGTGATCAGGGTTGCTTTTTTGCGCATAACGCCTCCACGCGATGGGATGAATTGGGTCGAGTGAAAAGCCTGCCGGAGGAGGGGCCTTCCGGCAGACGGTTCCGTCAGCCTACAAATCGGTTTCGACCACCTGGTTGCGCTCGGGACCGACCGAGACCAGGCGGATCGGCACCCCGGCCAGGCCGGAGATGCGTACGAGGTAAGTTTTGACCGCTTGCGGCAGCCTGTACCAGTAGCGCATGCCCGATACGTCCTCCTGCCAGCCGGGGAGCTGCTCGAAAACCGGTTCGTACGAACCCAGGTCCGACGGTCCGAAGGGCAGGTCGGTGAAGATTTTCCCGCCGGCGCGGTAGGCGGTGCACAGCCGGATCTTCTCCAGCCCGCCGAGAATGTCCAGCTTGGTGACGGCCAGCTCGGTCAGGCCGTTGATCCGGACGGCGTAGCGCAGCAGCACCCCATCCAGCCAGCCGACGCGGCGCGGGCGGCCGGTGGTCGTGCCGTACTCGTCCCAGGGGTTGGCGCCGGATCCGCGCAAACGCACGGCCAGGTCCCCGGAGAGCTCGGTGGGGAAGGGGCCGGCGCCGACGCGCGTCTGGAAGGCCTTGACCACGCCGGTGACGGTTGCGTCCCGGGCGGCACCCATCCCCAGTCCCAGGCCGGTCAGGGCGCCGGGGGCCACGGTGGAGGAGCTGGTGACGAAGGGGTAAGTGCCGTGGTCGATGTCCAGCAGGGCTCCCTGGGCACCCTCGGCCAGGACGGTCTTGCCGTCGCGCAAGGCCGTGTCCAGCTCGGCGGAGGTGTCGGCGACGTATTCGGCCAGCTCCGCTGCTTGCCGGCAGTATTCGGCGCCGGCTGTGAGCGGGTCGAGCCCGGGGGCGCCGAGCATGCTCAGGGTCCGGTTCGCCTCGGTGAGGACCGCGGCCAGGCGCGCCTCGAAATCCGGGAGCAGCAGGTCGGCCACGCGCAGGCCGCGGCGCGCCGCCTTGTCAGTGTAAACCGGGCCGATGCCGCGTCCGGTGGTGCCGAGCGAGGCCTTGCCGCGGGCGGCCTCGAAGGCCGCGTCCAGCGCCTGGTGGGCAGGGGTGATGAGATGGGCGCAGGCGGAAATGCGCAGGCGTTCCGGGGTCACGCGGATGCCGGCTTTGCGCAGCATGTCGATCTCTTCGAGCAGTCGCTGCGGGTTGACCACCATGCCGTTGCCCAGCACGGCGGTGACGTTCGGGTGGATGATGCCCGAGGGGATGAGATGCAGTTTGAAGAGTTGCTTGCCCACCGTGACGGTGTGCCCGGCGTTGTCACCGCCATTGTACCGGGCACAGAAATCGGCCCGGGCGGCGAACCAGTCGACGATGCGGCCCTTGCCTTCGTCCCCCCACTGGGCGCCCACGATCACCTTAAACGGCATCCTGCTCCCTTTCTGATTGAACTGCACGGAAAGCTTCCGTTCCTTATTATAAGTGACGTTCGGCAGAATTGACATATCTGCCGGGGCTCCAGGCAGGGCTTTCTTAATAAATAAAGCCTTGCGCAATTTTCGCTGGGGCAGGAACGCGAATACCCTGACGGGTACGGCGTGGCGCGAGTAAGCAAATGGTGCCAATATGACCAGATTTCCTTTAGAATGCCTAACAAAACCAGGAAATGTCACCCTGAGCGACACTTGCACCGCACTGCGTTCGGTGCAGTGCAGGTGAGCGATGGGTCTCGTTTTATAGGCTAAAAGCGAGATGCTTACCCTCCGGGTACGCTTCGCAGTCGTCGCTGCCCCCTTCCCCCTTCGGGGACCTGCGGCGGGGACCTCCGGCGCTGCTCACACCGTGCCGGTTGTCCCTCCGGGAGCGTGACAGGTTTTGTTAGAGGCTCTTAGCTAGACTTTATCCATTTGCACATTAACAAATAGCAGAGTAAGCTAAGCCATCTCTCCGCGACGAGGATGGACTATGCCTACTCTGCCAGCAGAATATAACACGATTCTCAAGCCCTTTGCTTCTGCTTTCTCCAGGAGAGTATGGCAGCAAGCGCAGGTTCTGCTTTTTGGAGCGATCCTTGCACCTGGGCAGCGAACCGTGGCGGCCATTCTGCGCATCATGGGATTGAGCGCTGAGAGGCATTTCCAGAATTATCATCGGGTGCTCAGCCGGGCCGTCTGGTCGAGTCGTGAAGCCAGCCGTCTGCTTCTGGGCCTGTTGATCACTGCTTTTGCGGCTTTTGGCCCGGTGGTGCTGGGTCTGGATGACACGATTGAGCGTCGCCGCGGAGCGAGGATCAAGGCCAAAGGAATCTATCGGGACCCGGTGCGCTCCAGCCACAGCCACTTTGTCAAAGCCAGCGGCTTGAGATGGTTGAGCTTGATGCTGCTGGTGTCCATTCCCTGGGCGAAACGGATCTGGGCACTGCCGTTCCTGACCGTGCTGGCGCCATCTGAGCGCTACTACCAGGAGCGCAAACGGGCACATAAGAAGCTGACCGACTGGGCCAGGCAAGTGCTTTTGCAAGTGAGGCGCTGGTTGCCTGGGCGAAAACTGGTTGTCGTAATGGATTCCAGCTTTGCGGCGATCGATTTTCTGTGGCGAGTGACCCAACTTGCCCGTCCAATCACCCTGATTGCCCGTTTTCGGCTGGATGCGGCCTTGTACACCCCGGCTCCCCAACGCCGCCCGGGCCAAAATGGACGGCCACGCAAAAAAGGCAAACGACTGCCGACGCTGGAGCAGGCGCTGAAAGATAACCGGACCTGCTGGAAGAAAGCCATCATTCCGAACTGGTATGGCCAAGGAAAGCGAGAAGTTGAAATCGCTTCCCGTACAGCTGTTTGGTTTCACGGCGGCATGCCGCCTCTGCCCATCCGCTGGGTCTTGATCCGGGACCCAAAGGGCAAGTTCAAGTCTCAAGCCTTGCTCTCCACTGACTTGACTGCCAAACCCGAGCAAATCCTGAAGTGGTTCGTGATGCGTTGGCAAACGGAAGTCACTTTCCATGAAGTCAGAGACC
>Ga0335070_10000605_pt1 | contig 40412 bp, 38 predicted proteins | sample Lox_Sample_13_FD_206722 | JGI IMG/M metagenome (GOLD analysis project Ga0335070, IMG submission 206722) | Soil microbial communities from Loxahatchee National Wildlife Refuge, Florida, United States - Lox_Sample_1.3 | ecosystem: Environmental > Terrestrial > Soil > Wetlands | place: USA... | reverse complement strand
CGCCGGACATTGGACTAAACGTCATCGCGAGGCGGGCGCCAGCCCGACGAAGCGACCGACGGCCGCCTCGCTCGCGATGACGTCATGAGTGATTTATTCCGCCGCCTGCGGCGTGTCGGGCTGGGATGGAGCACGGCGGCGGCTCATGCGCTCGCGCAGCGCCTCGACGTAAACATAGACGACGGGCGTGATGTAGAGCGTCAGGAGCTGCGAGAACAAAAGGCCGCCGACCACCGCCACGCCGAGAGGACGGCGCAGCTCGGAGCCTTCGCCGACGCCGAGCGCGATCGGCAACGTACCGAAGATCGCCGCCATCGTCGTCATCATGATGGGCCGGAACCGCAACAGGCAGGCCTCGACGATAGCCTCACCGGCGGACATGCCGCCGTGCCGGCGCTCGATCGCGAAGTCGACCATCATGATCGCGTTCTTTTTAACGATGCCGATCAACATCACGATGCCGATAATCGCGATGACGGTGAGCTCCATCCTGAACAACATGAGCATCAGAATCGCACCGAGGCCGGCCGACGGCAGGCCCGACAGGATCGTCACCGGGTGCGCATAGCTCTCGTAGAGGATGCCGAGCACGATGTAGATCACCAGGACGGCCGCCATGATCAGGAGGCCCTGGCCCTTCAGCGAATCCTGGAAGATCTGGGCCGTGCCTTGGAAGCCGGTGGCGACCGTCGCCGGCAGCCCGATCTCGTGCTCGAGCTGGCCGATCCGCTCGACCGCCTCGCCGAGCGAGAAGCCCGGCGCCAGGTTGAACGAGATCGTCACCGCCGGCAGCTGGAACTGGTGGTTCACCCCAAGCGGGCCGTTGGTCTCGCGGATCGTCGTGAACGCTTCGAGCGGCACGAGCTGGCCGGTCGATGAGCGCACATAGAGCCGTGTCAGCGCGCTCGGGTCACGCTGGTATTTCGGATCGGCCTCGATGATCACCTGGTAGTCGTTGCTGGGCGTGTAGATGGTCGAGATCTGGCGCGTGCCGTAGGCGTTGTAGAGCGTGTTGCGGATCTGGTCGGCGGTGATATTGAGCTGCGACGCCTTGTCGCGGTCGACGTCGACCACCGCCTGGCGGGTGGCGATCTGCAGGTCGGAGGTGACGTCCTGGAAGCCGGGCAGGCCGGCGATCTTTTCCTCGAGCAGCGGGGCGAGCCGATAGAGCTCGGGGAAGCTCGAGCTCTGCACCGTGTACTGGTACTGGCTCTTCGACAGCCGGCCGCCGAGCTGGATGTTCTGCACCGGCTGGAAGAACACCTTGATGCCCGGGACCCGGGCGGTCGCGCGCCGCAGGCGCTGGATGACCTCGCGGACATCCGACTTGCGCTGGTCGTGCGGCTTGAGCGCGATGAACACGCGGCCGGAGTTGAGGAAGGGGCTGCTCAGCAACGCACCCGCCGTGGACGTGACGGTCTCGACGTCGGGGTCCTTCTGAATGACGTCGGCCACCGCCTTCTGCCGCTCGATCATCGCCTCGAACGAGGTGTCCTGGCCGGCTTCGGTCGAGCCGAAGATGAAGCCGGTGTCCTCGATCGGGAAGAAGCCTTTCGGCACGATCTGGTAGAGATAGACCGACGCGGCGAGCGTGCCGAACGTGAACAGAAGCACGCTGCGTCGGTGGCCGACCACCCATTTGAGCGTCGTTTCGTAGCCGCGCAGCATGGCCTCGAAGGCGGCCTCGGAAACGCGGAGCACGATGTTCTGCTGGGCACCGTGCTTGAGCGGCCGCAGCACGCGCGAGCACAGCATCGGCGTCAAGGTGAGCGAGACGATCCCGGAGATGAGGATCGTCATGCTGATGGTCATCGCGAATTCGTGGAAGACACGCCCGACCACGCCGCCCATGAACAGCACGGGAATGAATACCGCGACCAGCGACAAGGTGATCGAAATGATCGTGAAGCCGATCTCCTTCGAGCCCTTGAAGGCCGCCTCCATCGGCTTCATGCCTTGCTCGAGATAGCGGACGATGTTCTCGAGCATCACGATCGCGTCATCGACCACGAAGCCGACAGACAGCGTCAGGGCCAGCAGCGACATGTTGTCGATCGAATAGCCCAGCATGTACATGCCGGCGAGCGTACCGATCAGCGACACCGGCAGCGCCAACGCCGGAATGGCGGTCGCGGTCACGTTGCGCAGAAAGAGATAGATGACAAACACGACCAGCACGACCGCGACCGCCAAGGTGAACTGGACGTCGGCGATCGAGTTGCGGATCGACACCGACCGGTCGAGCAGCACCTGCAGATCGATCGAAGGCGGCACCTGGGCGCGGAAGCTCGGTAGCAGCCGCTTGATATTGTCGACCACCTCGACGGTGTTCGCGTCCGGCTGTTTCTGGATCGCCAGCACGATCGAGCGGTTGCCGTTCAGCCAGCTGGCGACTTTGTTATTCTCCACGCTGTCGACGACGTTCGCGACGTCGCCCAGCCGCACCGGCGCGCCGTTCCGATAGGCGACGATGATCGGCCGGTACTGCGCGGCTTTGGTGAGCGAGCCCGACGCCTGGAGGGTGAAGTTCTGCTTTTCTCCATTGAGCGCGCCCACGGGCGTGCTCGAATTGGCGTTGGCGACCGCCGTCTTGATCTCGTCGATGCCGATGCCGCGGGTGGCGAGCGCCTCCGGGTTCACCTGCACGCGGACCGCGTACTTCTGGGCGCCGAAGACCAGCACCTGGGCTACGCCCCGCTGCATCGAGATCTGCTGCGCGATCAGGGTCTCGCCGTACTCGTCGACGACCGATAGCGGCTGCAGGCCCGACGACAGGATCAGGAACATGATCGGCTGATCGGCAGGGTTTACCTTGCGGAAGCTCGGCGGGATCGTCATCTCGATCGGCAAGCGGCGCGCCGCCGTGGTCATCGCCGCTTGGACGTCGAGCGCGGCGCCGTCGATGTCGCGGTCGAGATCGAACTGGATCGTGATCTGGGCGATCCCGAGACCGCTCGTCGACGTCATCTGGTTGATGCCGGCGATGGTCGAGAACTGCCGCTCGAGCGGTGCCGCGACCGACGAAGCCATGGTCTCGGGGCTGGCCCCGGCGAGCGTCGCCGTCACCTGGATGGTTGGAAAGTCGACGCGCGGCAGCGCCGAAACCGGCAGCAGCCGATAGGCGAACGAGCCGAAGATCACGAACGCCGCCATGACCAGGCTGGTCATGACGGGACGGCGGATGCAGGTCTCCGAAACGCCCATGCCGCGCGCCCGTCAGCCGCCGCTGACTTGTCCGCCGGCGACCGCTTCCGGTCCGGTCATCGGTCTCGCCTCGACCCGCGTGCCGGTGGTGAGCCGGAGCTGGCCGTCGACGACGACGCGCTCGCCCGCCTTGAGACCGTCGCTGATCACCGCCTCGAGGCCGACAGTGCGCGAGACCTTCACCGGCCGCGGCTCGACGGTCTGATCGGGCTTGATGACGAAAACATAGTTCCCGTTCTGACCAATCTGGATGCTCGGCGACGGGATCACCAGCACGTCGGGATCTACGCGCAAGGTCAGCACGACATTGACGAACTGGCCGGGCCACAATTTCTCGTCGGCGTTGGGCATCGTCGCCTTGATCGTGATCGTCCCGGAGGCGACGTCGATCGTGTTGTCGACAAATGCAACCTGCCCCTCGATGCGGGTCGTCGTATTCGGGATCGTTGCCGCGATACGCACCGGGCCGGCTCTCTGCGCGTCGCGCAGCTCACCTAAAACCTGCTGCGGCACCGAGAACGCGACGTAGATCGGGTCCATCTGGTTGATCGTCACCAGCTGGGTCGCGGTCGCATTGTCGTTGCCTTTGACGACGTTGCCTTCCTTCAGGAAGATCGTGCCGGTGCGCCCGCTGATCGGCGCCTTGATCGTGTAATAGGTCCGCAGGACGCGCAGGGTGTCGAGCGCCGCCTCGTCCGCCTTCACCGTCGCATCGAGCGACTGCTCGTCCGTTTTGGCCTTGTCGGTCTGGGCGCGCGAGGCATAGTCGCGCTGCAGCAACGTGCTGTAGCGCTCGACGTCGCGCTTGGCATTGACGAGCTGGGCACGGTCGCGCGCGAGCTGCGCCTCCGACTGCGCGATCTGCGCCTCCATGGCGCGGCTGTCGAGCTCGAACAGCACGTCGCCGGCTTTGACGGCGTCGCCCTCCTTGAACAGCACCTTCATGATCTGCGTGTCGATGCGCGGCCGCACCACGACGCTCGCGATCGTCTGGACTGTGCCGATCGCCTCGACCTGGAACGGCATCGCCTTTTCAACCACGGGCGCCGCAATCACCGGGACAGCCGGCGCCGCCCGGCGGCCGGCATTCGCGTCCGGGCTGGACCGCGCGCTGTCGGATCCGATGCCGCTCCACAGCCACCCGGCCCCGGCCAGCAGCAACACGAAGGCGATCGCCAGATAAACTCGTTTCATCCCGGTCCCCAGTCGCCCCCCGCTCGTGTTAACCCGAGTTCGGGTGTGTCGTACCTATGTATACGTTCCGTATACGAACGCAAAATCCGGCGTTTCATTTCCGGGTTCGGCGCCCCCCTTATCATACAGATCGCCAGCCTTACAGCGGACTCTCCCGGGTCACGCTCCCGTAAGGCAACGCGGTACTATGGTATTATCAAAAATCCTTGCCTAGGATCAGCTTCACGACCCACTTATTCGCCTCGGACGTATAGCCGCGCCCGACGCCGAAGTTCACGTCGATCGGTTCGCCGCTGTAGTCGGTCACGAGAAACAAGGTCTGCTCCGAGAGCGATCCCTCGACGCGGTCGATCCGGCCGAAGTTCGAGTAGTTCTCCAAACCGACCGCCCATTCATCGGACAGCAGGTACGCAAGCCGGGCCGCCGGCAGGAACTCGATCGGACGGCTGTCGCCGCCGAGCGAGGTGTCGACGATCGGATTGACGATGAACTCGATCGGCTTGTAGCGGATGCCGATGATGGGCCGCATTTCGATATTCCAGCGGTTCTCGGCGAACAGCGGCCGCGCGTAACCGAGTTCGAAGTTGACCCCGTAGAAGAAGTGGCGCTCCGCCGCGTGCGGCGAGACGAACAACGTGCGGAGCTTGAACCCGCCTTGGCGGAAATCGCCGTCCCGCGTCACCGCGTACGGCAGATACATCCCGAGCTCCCACCAGTCTTTCACACCGTAGGCCAGCTCAGGTGTGCCGTTCAGCGCTCCGTCCGGCACCATCCCGCCATGGAATTCGGGCTGTTTTTTCCCGGAGATGACGTAGTTGTTGTGGAGCTCGAGGCTCCATTGTCCGGGCGCGTTGATCTCGGCGTTGTAGACCTGGATTTCATCGTCGGCACGCGCGCCCGGCGCGACCGTAATGAGCGCCAGAGCCGCAGCTACGAAACCCGCGCTCAGCCGACACCGCATCTTGAGAATCCGTCGCAACAGTCGCTACTAGGCGACTATTGCAACGGATACGCCGGCCGGCAAGCTCGCCGGCTGCCGATCAGCCGCGGCAGTCCTGGAACAGAATGTCGGGGACCGGCGGCGGGACGGCGACGGGCGCGCCGGCGCCGAGGCGCTCGCGCGTGTCGCGGATCAGCCGGTCGAGCAGTGCGCGATCGACGTGGTCGCGGTCCATGAGAATCCGGAGGACCGGATCCTCGAGGAGCTCGGCGAGCGCCGGCTCGGCGACGTCGGCAATCGGTTGCGACTTGGCTCTGCGGAATGACGTGCTCATGGCCGCCATCATCGGCCGGAGTGTCCGCCGCAGCAATTGAGAGTTTGTATCGGCTCGGAAGAGAAAAATTATCCGGAGCGCACGGGCGCGCGCGGCTCTGCCGAAGCGCCGATTACGCCGCCCAGCCCGGCCGCGGCGTCTCGGACGGACCCGATGCCGCCCGCCGCGCCGTGAAGAACACGTACAGCAAGTACGTATCGACCAGGATGGTGACGGCCATGAAGCTGTACGCCCACGGGCTGTCCACCAGCTTCAGTTCGATCAGGACCCGGGACAGGCCAAATCCGACGACCCAGGCGTCGAAGCTCATGCAGATCCGGCGGAACGTCTCGGCATCCAGCTGCCGGATGGCGAACGCGCCGAGCGGCACGCCGATCAAGACGCTCCCCGCGAACACGGCGAGGACGCTCTGGCTGTCGGCGATGAACAAACCGAGCTGGTAATAGACAATCGCGGTCACGGACGACTCCGCCACCCGCACCAAGGCCAGGCCGGCGCGAAACTCGTCTTTCACCAGGCCCTGGTTGTTGAACAAGATCGCCAGCGGCGGGCCCGAGATCGTCGTCACCGAATACAGGACACCGAGCGCCGATCCGAACGGAACGCCAATCAGCCATGTTGATCGGATGCGTCGGCGCCAGCCGCCAGCCTGCAGCAGGATCAGCGGCAGAATCACCACGTAGGTGGCGAGCTTCACCCAGCCCGGCTGAAGCGCGGCGAGAAGCAGCGCACCCAGGCCGATGCCGGGCAACAGCCCAATGACGATCGGCAGCACCCGTTTCCAGACCGCGCGCACGCCGCGCAGGTTGATCAAGAGAACGTAAAAATTTAAGACGACCTCGATCACCACCACGGCCGGGTTCAAGACGCGGTTGGTGAAGAACACGAGTGCCAGGGGCACGGTCAACGAAGAAAAGCCGTACCCGATCGCACCGTTCACGAAGGCTGCGAATATGGCAATCCCGGCGAGGATGCCGATGTCGAGGGGCGGCATAGTCCCGTCTTCCGCTTAGCTGCGCGCAAACCACAAACCGCGCGGATCGCGGGTTACTCTTCCCGCGGACCGTTGGCCGTCGGAAGTGGCAAATGTATGCCGCACTCCGATTTCGCCAGGCCGCGCCAACGTCCGGCGCGCGCATCCTCGCCGGCCCGTACCCTATCCGAACACGGCGTGCAGCCGATCGAACGAAATCCGTCGGCCTCCAACGGATGCCGCGGCAGGCCGTGGGCGTCGAAATAGGCGGCGATCTGATCGGGCCCCCACGCCGCGAGCGGATTGATCTTGATGCGCCCGGACGCCGCCTCGATCACTGGAATATCGGCGCGCAGCCCGCCATGGTAGCGCTTGCGGCCGTTGATCCAGGCGTCGAAGCCCTCGAGCGCCCGCGCCAGCGGCTCGACCTTGCGGATGGCGCAGCAGCGATTCGGGTCGGCGCGCCACAAGACGCCGTCGGGGTCCTCGGCCGCGATGCGCGCCGCGTCGGGAGCGATGACGCGCACGTCGCTGAGTTCCAAAAGCTCAATCAGCAGGTCGCGGTAGCGCAACGTCTCGCCGAATAACTTCCCGGTATCGAGAAAGACGATCGGCGTCGCGGGATCGATCGAGGCCACCATATGCAGGAGAATCGCGGCCTCGGTTCCGAAGGACGAGACCAAGGCGATCCGCCCGGGAAACTCGTTCCGGATCATCTCGGCCAGCAGCTCGCGGGCCATGATGGCTTCGGCGCGTGCGACCAGCCGGGCCGCCCGCGTCGTTTGCGTCGCGAGGGCGGTCACGCGGTGCGTCTTTCGAACACGGTCCGGGCACCGTCGGCCGCGGGCTGATAGAACACGTCGATCTCCGCCATGGCCGCCTGACACCACTCCACCGCGTTCGGCGAAGCGATCTCGAAAGCATCGAAGCCGCACCGGTGCATGAACTGCAGCTGATCGCGCAGCACGTTGCCGACCGCCCGCAGCTCGTTGCGATAGCCGTACCGCTCGCGCAACAACCGGGCTTGGCTGAACGCCCGGCCGTCGACGAACTTCGGAAATTCCAGCGCGATCAGCTCGAAGAGTGGAAGATCCGGCGCCACCTGGGCCAGGTCTAGCGTGTTCGGCAACCGCACGCCGATCGGCGCGTTGCGGCGGATCAGAGCGTCGCGTTCGGTCTGCCAGCGCGCGAACGGCACGAGCAACGGGACCGCCGGCGGCAGCGGCTCGCCGTCCGCCACGACCCGCCACGGATCGGCAACGACCTGGCCGTCCTTAAGCAGTGGCATAGATGCGCTCCTTGAACGGTGCGATGCCGATACGGCGATACGTGTCGAGGAAACGCTCGCCGTCGCGGCGCAGCGCAAGAAAGGTCTCGACGATCGTCTCGACCGCATCGACGACCTTGCCGGCCGGCAGCGCGGCGCCGAGAATGGTGCCGAGGCGCGCGTTCTCGTCCTCGCTGCCGCCGAGCGTGATCTGATAAAACTCCTCGCCATTCTTGTCGACGCCGAGAATTCCGATATGGCCGACGTGGTGATGGCCGCAGGCGTTGATGCAGCCCGAGATCTTGATCTTGAGCTCGCCGATGTCGTGCACGCGCGCGAGATCGTTGAACCGTCGCGTGATCTGCTGTGCGATCGGGATGGAGCGCGCATTCGCCAAGCTGCAATAGTCCAGACCCGGGCAGGCGATGATGTCGGTCGCGAGGCCGATGTTCGGCACCGCGAGCCCGAGCGGCGACAGGGCGCGCCACAGCGCCGGCAGGTCGGCCCGCCGGACATGCGGCAGCACGACGTTCTGGGTGTGGGTCAGGCGGATTTCGCCGAAGCTGTAGCGCTCCGCCAGCTCCGCGACCGCGTCCATCTGTTCGGCCGTGATATCGCCGGGCGTGCCGCCTTCCGGCTTCAGCGACACGGTGACGATCGCATGGCCCGGCTGCTTGTGACCGGCGACGTTGGTCTTGAGCCAGCGCGCGAAGCCGACGTCGTTGAGCCGCAGCGCGTCGAACTCGGGCGTGAAGGTCGGCGCGTCGGCGTCATAAGGAGGCGGGGTGAACTGCGCCGCGATGCGCGCCACCTCCGACTCCGGCACCTCGAGCGCGCCGCCCTTGATCTGCTCCCACTCGGCCTCCACCAGCTCGCGGAATTTCTCCGTGCCGAGCTCATGCACCAGGATCTTGATCCGCGCCTTCCACATGTTGTCGCGGCGGCCGAGCTGGTTGTACACGCGCAGAACCGCCTCGATGTACGAGAACAGATGCCGCTTGGGCAGGAACTCGCGGATCGTCTTGGCCAAGATCGGAGTCCGGCCGAGACCTCCGCCGACCATGACCTCGAATCCCGCCTCGCCCGCGTCGTTGCGCCGCATCTGGAACGCAAGGTCGTGGATGCGCAGCGCCGCCCGGTCGTGCGGCGAACCGCCGATCGCGATCTTGAACTTGCGCGGCAGCCACGAGAACTCGGGATGCAACGTCGTCCATTGACGGACGATCTCGCACCAGATTCGCGGATCTTCGATCTCGTCGGGAGCAATGCCTGCCCAGTGATCGGCGGTGATGTTGCGGACCGAGTTGCCGCTGGTCTGGATGCCGTGCAGCTGGACCTTGGCGAGGTCGGCCAGTGCGTCGGGCACGTCCTCGAGCTTGATCCAGTGGAACTGCATGTTGGTGCGCGTCGTGAAGTGCCCGAAGCCCTTGTCATAGCGCCGCGCCACGTGCGCGAGGCCGCGCATCTGGTCCGCAGACAACGTTCCGTAGGGAACGGCGATGCGCAGCATGTAGGCATGCAGTTGCAGGTAGAGCCCGTTGCGCAGCCGGAGCGGCCGGAACTCCTCTTCCGTGAGCTCGCCGGCGATACGGCGGCGCACCTGGTCGCGGAACTGCTCGACCCGCTGGTCGAGGATTTTCTGATCGTAGCTGTCGTAGCGGTACATGGTCATTCTCAGATCAAGATGGGGCTCACGCAGAAAGGCGATGGGGACCGGCGATGCTCGGGCCCGAGGCGCGGATACGCTCGCGCGTGCCCAGCGGCTGGATGCGGTCGCCCTCGGCGGCGACCTCGATGAGGTAAGGCGCGACGACGACGCGATCGACGGCCGCCTGGTTGGCGATGGCCATCAGGCGCTCGGCGGCGGCCGGATCGCGGGCGACCTCGGCGCTGTCGATATCGGTGGACCACGCACGATCCACAGCCAGGTAGATGACGGCGCCATCGCGCAGGCGATTGCCGGTCACGATCTGCGCGGCAGGAGTTTTGACGGCTTTCACCATGCGACCGCTCGTTGGCTTTCGCGATTGGGGGTTTCGCGATTCGGGTTTTCGGGATTGGCGCTTTCAGGGTTGGTGGAGCCATGGGCCAGGTTCACGACACTGCCGATGACCAGCAGCGCCGGCCCCTTTCCGGCATGACGTTCGGCCACTGCGCCGAGTTCGCGCAGCGTCGCAGTTACGACGATCTGGTCGTTGCGTGTCCCGTTCTGGACGATGGCGGCCGGCGTACCGGCAGCGAGGCCACCAGCGACGAGGCGCTCGGCGATCTCGCCGGCGTTCGACAGGCCCATGTAGACGACGAGGGTCTGGTCGCCGCGGGCCAGCGCCTTCCAGTCGATCCCGGGATCGCCCGGGCGGACGTGGCCGGTCACGAAAGTCACGGCCGACGCATGTTCGCGATGCGTCAGAGGAATGCCGGCATAAGCCAGGGCTCCGACGCCGGCCGTAATGCCGGGCACCGCGACGACCTCGACGCCGTGGCGGTTCAGATACTCCATCTCCTCGCCGCCGCGGCCGAACACGAACGGGTCGCCGCCCTTGAGGCGAAGCACCCGTTTGCCGCGCCGCGCCTCGCGCACCATCAACGCGTTGATCTCGTCCTGCGAGAGGCCGTGCCGGCCTTTGGACTTGCCGACATAGATACGTTCGGCGTCGCGGCGCACGCGTTCCAGGATGCCCGCGCCGATCAGTTCGTCATGGAGGACGACGTCCGCCTGCTGCATCAGGCGCAGGGCGCGCAGCGTCAGCAGGTCGGGATCGCCGGGGCCGGCGCCGACGAGATAGACGATGCCGGCCTCCGCGGTGGCGCGGTTCAGCAGCGGTAGGATGTCGCCGTGCGCGCGGCGTACGTCCCCTGCGAGGATGGCTTCGGCCACTGGGCTGTCGAAAAAGTGCTCCCAAAAGCGGCGACGAGCCGCCGGCGTCGGCAGCACGCCGAGTGCCGCGCCGCGGAAGCGAGCGGCAAACCGCGCGAGCGCCCCGAGACGCGCCGGCAACAGGGCTTCGATCTGCGCGCGCAGACGGCGGGTCAGAACAGGCGCCGCGGCGCTCGAGGAAATTCCGATCACGACCGGTTCGCGGTCGACGATGGCCGGGACGACGAACGTCGACAGATCGGGCCGATCGACGACGTTCACCGGCACATTCGCGGCGCGGGCAGCCGCCGACACCTCCGCGTCAAGGAACGGATCGCCGCTGGCGGCGAACACCGCGGCACTGCCATCGACGTCGCCCGCCGCGAACGCGCGCCGTTCGCGCCGGAGGGCCCCTGCGGCGGCGAGCGCTTCGATCTCTGCAACGGCCACCGTCGAAATGACCGTCACCGCCGCGTGGGCGCGCACGAGAAGGCGAAGCTTACGCGCCGCCAGCTCGCCTCCGCCGACGACCACAACCTTGCGTCCGCGTACGTCGATGAAAAGCGGGAGGTAGTCCATGTGCGTTCAACACTCGTGCCGGCGCACGGCCGGTCGAAATCGTTCAGTTCCTTGGAACTTCGGCAGCTAGCCGGCGGCACACCAGGACGCGGGCCACATACAATCGTCGGCCTCGGCGATCGCGGGCGAGGCACGGCGTGCGGCATAGGTCTCATCGCGGCCGAACCGCGCCGGGACATTGCTGACGGCGTTGTACGACACAAGAAACAGCGGCGACGACCGGCGGTCGGCAAATTGGTTCAACGCATAGGCCAAATCGGCGCGGTAGAAGACGACGCTGCCGAGAGGCGCCGTCACGGCGACGGCGGCCCCGCCCCCCGAAGTATCGGCGCCACCGTGCGAACCGGGGGCGACGTACATGATCGGCGTCTGCGGACCAGACTCGCCCAAGATGATGGCCGCGGTCACCGCGCGCGCAGCCGGCATGCCGTCGGTCGCCGACCACGTGGCGAAGTCGCGGCGCCACGCGATATCGGGCGACACGTCCTCGAAACGCGAGATCAACCGCGACTGATGCACGTAGACATTTTCGCCGAGAAGATCGCGCGCGACGGCGATCAGGCGCGGATGCGCGGCGAGCTTGCGGAACGTGGCCTCGCTGACATGAGCGCCGTAAACCGTCCCGGCGGGAGCCTCCGTGCTCCAGGCCTCGCCGGAAGGCGCGTGCCCCGACCGGCCGCGGCGCAACGCGACGATCCGCGCTTCGTCGCGGACCCAGGCGATCTCGTCAAAGGCGAACAGGCGCGGGCGGACCATGAAGCCCTGCGCGTCGAAATCCGGCGCTCCAATTCCGGCAAGGGGCGAAGCTCCTTGCGAACCCGGCGAATCCGATGCTCGCAACGATGTCTGTAGTCCGTCGGCCATGGTCGGATGCTAGCGGCTGCGCATCCAGGCGCACGGCATGTTTTCTAAAGAAGGTCGTTACTTTTTCTGACGGTAGTTTCCGCGGTTAGGCCGCGTCGCCGCAGGCTCCTCGGCCCTTAAGCCGCCTTCGACTGCGCGGCCTCGGCGCGCAGCCAGTCGCGGAAAAGTGCGACCTTGGGCAGGTTCAGCTTGGCCTTCGGGCAGACCACGTAATAGGCAAAATCGACGGGAACGCTCATTTCGAACGGCTTGATAAGCCGCTTTTCGGCCAGATCAGCGGCCGCCAGCGTGGCCTTTGCCAGCGCCACGCCGCGCCCGAGGATCGCCGCCTCGATGACCAGGCTCGATTGGTTAAACCGCGGCCCGCGCGACGCATCGACGTCCTCGACACCGGCCGCCTTCAGCCACATGGCCCAGGTCGGGCAAGACTCGTCGCCGTCGGGGCTGTCGTCGTGCAGCAGCGCGTGCCCTTTGAGCGCCTCCGGCGCCGTCAGCGCTCCCTTCCCTTTCATCAGCTTCGGGCTGCAGACGGGAAATACCGCTTCGTCCATCAGCCGCTCCACGACCAGGTCGGGATAGCGGCCGGCGCCGTAGCGGATCGCCATGTCGACGTCATCGCGCGAGAAGTCGGTGAGCTGCATCGAGGCCGAGACGCGGACGTCGATCTCGGGATGCTTCGCCTGGAAGCGGTCCAGCCGCGGCACCAGCCATTTGGCGGCGAACGACGGCGCGACGCTGACAGTCAGGATGCCGCCGAGACCCAAGGAGTCGATTTCACCGATGGCCGTGCTGAGGCGCTCGAACGCTTCGCGGATTCCCGGCAGGCAGGCTTGGCCTGCGTCGCTCAGGAGCAACGCGCGCTTGTCCCGCCGGAAAAGCGGTACTCCGAGGTGATCCTCCAACGTCTTGATCTGGTGGCTCACCGCCGCCGGAGTGACGCTAAGCTCATCAGCGGCCTTGGAAATACTGAGATGGCGGGCGACCGCTTCAAACGCGCGCAGGGAATTCAGGGGCGGTAATCGGCGGCTCATGTGAATTGTATGAATGGCACGTCACAATGTGTCGTTCAAATTTTTCTTAAACCCACTGCTAATTTCCCTCAGTTGCGGCCACGCGGACACCCCCCGCATGATTGCGGCCAGCACAGGAGCGGCACGATGAAGCAGTGGCTAGTCCAGGTGACACAGAGCGTACTTGCGGTCGCGGGCCTGCTTGGCGTGTTGGCGTTCGCGGGGTTGCTGCAGTAGTCTGAAGTAGTCTAACGCACCGTCGCTCCGTTTGCCGGAGGGTGACGCGGCCGGCTTGTTACCGGCGGTCTGCGGTGATCCGCGCGGAAAGCGACGTGATGCCGATCTCCGATCCGCTCCCCGAAAAATGTGACGTCCGGATCCGACAGCTGTTCGACTACTGGCGGTCGCTCGTGCGCACGCCGGGCGTGTTGCCCGGCCGGGCTGAGTTCGACCCGGCGCAGGTACCGAAGCTCCTGCCCTATCTCTGGATGCTCGACGTGCATCGCGCCCCCCTGCGCTTCCGCTATCGGCTGGTCGGAACGGCGCACACGACGGCGACCGGCCGCGACTACACCGGCCAGTGGATGGATGAAGCGCACCCCGCGCGCCGCCTTCAGGAGAGCCCGCTTTATCCCGAGCTTCACGCCGTCGTCGAGGAAGGACGCGCGGCGTTCCGCAGCGGGCCGCCGACTATCCATCTCGACCGCGACTACATCCGCCTCGAGACGTTGCTCTTGCCGCTGGCGGCCGACGGCAAAACCGTCGACGTCGTGCTCGGAATCACCGTGTACCTGCTCCCCACGCGCGAGCCGCGAAAGGACGGGTGAAGCGCTGGCGTCAGAGCTCCCCTAGCGCCAGAACTCCTTTGTCGCCAGGCGCGCACCTTCCGCCATGGCGGCCATCTTGGCCCACACCACCTGCGCGTCCACCGCGGCCTGGCCGACCCAGGTGCCGTAGCCGCAGTCGCTGCCGGCAATGACATTCTCGCGCCCGACCAGCCTGGCGTACCGACCGATGCGCTGCGCGATCAGTTCCGGGTGCTCGATGAAATTGGTCTTGGATTCGAGCACGCCCGGAATAAGCACCTTGCCTTCCGGCAGTTTGACCGTCTCGAACAGCTTCCACTCGTGCGCATGGCGCGGATTGGCTGCCTCGAAGGAGATGCCGGCCGGCTTCGCCTTGAAGACGACGTCGATGATGTCGGCGATCGGCACGTCGTAGTGATGCGGACCTTCGTAGTTGCCCCAGCACAGATGCATGCGCAGCCGGTCGGCCGGGATGTTGGCCAGCGCGTGGTTGAGCGCCTCGATGTTGAGCTGGGCCTCCTTGCGAAACTCCGCGAGGCTCGCATCGGCGAATTGGATGTGGCGGCCCATCGCGAGATCCGGGCAATCGATCTGGAGAACGAAGCCCGCCTTGGCGACGGTCTCGTATTCCTGGCGCATCGCGTCGGCGATTGCGAACAGATATTTCTCGCGGCTCGGGTAGTAGTCGTTGCGGAAGAACAGCGCGATCACCCCCGGCGAGGCGGCGCTGAGGAACGCCTCTTCGGATTTGACGCCGCCGAGAGCCGTCTTGAGATTGTCCGCGTCGAGTTGCGCCGCCGCCGCATCGCGCACGCTGATCGGGCCGTTGCAGGCGGGGACCCGGCGCCGCGAGCGCCCGGGATCGCCGAAGACCTTCTTGGCGAGCTCCGGAAAATCGTTCAGGTCCTGGTATTTGAATCCCTGGCTGGTGCCGCCGAACCCGTTCAACCGGTCTTTGATGTACGTGGCATAGCTCGGCTTGCTGAGTTCGCCGTCGTTGACGATATCGACGCCGGCTTCGGTCTGCTTGCGCACGACATCGGCCACGGCTTCGCGGATTTCGGCCTGCAAGGCAGCGCGATCGACGGGCACGCCCTCTTCCTTGGCGAACATGGTGCGGATCAGGTCCGGCGGGCGCGGCAGGCTGCCGGTATGCGTGGTCAGAAACCGTTGCGTGCTGCGCTTCATCGTGCCTCCCGGAGATGCTTTTGCGCCAAGCTATCACCGAAGAAGCGCGTGGGACAAACGTTGGGATCGGGAAATGCCGGCCGAGTGTCGGCCCGCCAAGGTCAGCGGCCGCCGTAGGAGACCACCAGCAATATGAAGACGAGAACGGCAAGGAATGCCGACAGGCACCTCCAGAACAACAGCGGGTTGCGTTCCAGTAGCGGCGCGGAGGCAACCAGGGAATCGCTGTTAGGGTGGCGCAGATCGAAAACGAATTCCGAGAGCTCTTCGTATCGTTTGGCGGGGTCAGGGTGCACCGCCTTTCTCAGCGTTGCGTCAATCCATGCCGGGATCTCGCGATTGTCGTCGAGCGCCGAGGCGTACCTCAACTTCCGCAGTTGCGATCGCGTGCGTACTTTGGCCGCCTGCGCGCCGTAGGGCAGCCGCCCGGTCAGCATCTGGTATGTGATCACGCCGAGCGAAAAAATGTCCGAACGCGCGGACCCGCCTTCACCCAAGAAATATTCCGGCGCCGTGTACTGGACTGTCCCCAGGATGTCCTCGCCATGCATCGCCGGTACGGCTTCCGCCACGCCTTTGACCTTCGTGGCACCGAAATCGATGATCTTCACCGTCCCTGTCCGGTCAATCATGACGTTGTCCGGCCTCAGGTCTTGATGCAGCATCTCCATCCGATGGAAGGCCTGCAGGCCTTTCGCGATCTGCTCGATGACCGAGCGCACCGTCTCCAGAGGCGGTTTCGGGTTGTCGATCATCCACTGCGTGAGCGTCTGTCCCTCGATGAATTCCGTGACGACATAAAGGTAGTTGCGCCGTCGCGAGGACTTACCGGCCCTCAAGACGTGGGCATTGTCGATCCGGCGAGCCACCCAATCTTCCATCGTGAAGCGCCGGATGTAGGCCGGATCGCCGCGCAGCTCGATCGACGGTATCTTCAAGGCGACCATGGCTTTGCTCGTCTCATCGATGGCCAGATAGATGTGGCTGCGGCTGCTCCCGTGCACCTCGCGGACGATGCGATAGCCGTCGAAAAGCTCCCGGGCACCCAGGAGCGGCGGCAATGGCAACTCCTCTCGGCCGAGAATGTTGGCGGCCTCGCCCTCCGGCACGTCGTCGACACGGACGATCTGGACCGTAAGATTGTCGGCGCTGCCGCGGCGGTACGCCTCCTCGACGATCGTTCTCGCGGCGGCATCAAGGTCCGCCGCGGCTTCACGAAGCACGTGGGCCACGAAGCGCGTGCCGGCTTGCTCGTGAACGCCGTCCGTCGTCAGTACGAAGACATCGCCTTTTTCAGCCGCGAACGTCCGGTAATCGATCTCGATCTCCGGATTAACCCCCAGGGCGCGGCCCAAATAACTTTGTCCGGAGGAGACGACGACCCGGTGATCGTCGGTCAGCTGTTCGAGAGTCGTGCCGGCAAGACGGTAAATGCGGGAGTCGCCGACATGAAAAATATGCGCGGCCGTCCCTTTGAGGATCATCGCGCTCAGCGTACAGACGTAGCCCTTGTCTTGGTCATAGCGGCCGGAGCCGCGCCGCGTCTGGGAATGCAGCCAGGAATTCGTCGCCGCAATCACGCGCTGCGCCGATGTTTTCACGGACCACGATTCGGGGGTGCAATAGTAATCCGTCAGCAGGCTCTTGACCGCGGATTCGCTTGCGATAGCGCCGAACTCGCTCGTGCTGATGCCGTCGGCGAGCACGACAGCTATGCCCTTCAGGCTCAGCAGCGGCTCTTCGGGAACGAGCGCGCCGTAGAAGTCCTGATTGGTCTGCTTGCGTCCCCGATCGGAGCACTGGCCGATCGATATCGAAAGCCGCCCTGCCATGCGTCCGACCAAAAGAAAGGAGCCCCAACCCGGCGGGTTGAGGCTCCACAATAGCAAGTTCCGCTAGGCGGCGTGTTTGAAGGCGACGGTGCGCTTCGGCGCGGTCCGCGCGTGCGTGGCATACAGAGTCAGGCCGGTGAACGCGAGGCCGCCGACCAGATTGCCGAGCACGGTCGGGATCTCGTTCCAGACGAAATAATCGAGGATCGAGAACGGCGCGTGGAGCATGAGCCCCGACGGGAACAGAAACATGTTCACGACCGAATGCTCAAAGACCATGTAGAAGAACACGAAGATCGGCATCCACATTGCGATCACCTTGCCGGGAACCGTGGTCGAGATCATCGCGCCGACCACGCCGGTGGATACCATCCAGTTGCACAGCATCCCTCTCAGGAACAGGGTCACCATGCCCATCGCGCCGTGCGAGGCGTAGCCGAGGGTCCGCGCCTCACCGACATTGCCGATGAACGTGCCGACCTTGTCCGGCGGCTGGGTGAACCCGAACGTGGTCACGAACGCCATCAGAAACGCGACCGTCAACGCGCCGGCGAAGTTGCCAAGAAAGACGAGACCCCAGTTCCGCAGCACGCCGTTGATCGTCACGCCGGGCCGCTTGTCGAGCCATGCCAACGGCGACAGCACGAAGACGCCGGTGAGCAGATCGAACCCCAGGAGGGACAACATGCAAAAGCCGACCGGGAACAGAATCGAGCCGACGAGCGGCTGGCCGGTGTTGACGTTGATCGTCACCGCGAACCAGGCCGCCAACGCCAAAATCGCGCCTGCCATATAGGCGCGGACCACCGTGTCCCTGGTGGACATGAAGATCTTGGCCTCGCCGGCGTCGATCATCTTGGTGACGAATTCTGATGGCACGAGATAGGACATCGGTTTCTTTCCCCGCTTGTGGTTTGGGCAAACTCACCGACATCACCGCAAGCCATGTGCCAAGACGTGTCACGACACTAAGTATTTGATACGTAAATATAAATCGTAGCCGGCGCAGCGTCGCCCCGGGCCGTCATGCTGCGATGCACAAATTTCAAGCGCCGGCCCGCTGGACCGCCGATGATTGCGGCAGATGATCGACGCCGGCCGACGCAGGAAGCGACGGCGGGGGCGCCTTTTAGCTATCCGGCCGGTACACCCAGATCGCCGCCGGCTCGTGGCCGCGGGCACGGACGGCCAGGAACAAGCGATCAAGCTCGGGGACGAACAGCGACGTGCGGGCTCCCGCGTTGGTCTTGACCCGCGCCATCTCGTGATAGTTGTTGCCGTCCTGCTGGACGACGGCGATCGCGCCGTCGCCACAGCTGATATAGATGCGCTTGCGCAGGCGATCAAAGAACACGTCATCCGCATCGTCGCAGGTGCGCATCGCGGCGACCGGCGTGCCCTGCATCGTGTCGAACACGGCGAGCGTCGGCGGGCTGCGATACACCGCCATGAGCCGTCCGCCCTCGGCATCGAGCGCCATCGGGAAGTTGCCGCGTGCCTCGATGCCCCACTGCGCGATCTGCCGGCCGGCCGCGCGATCGACAACCGCGATCTGCTGCGCGTCCGGCACGTTCACGAAGATGCGGATTGCCGGCGCCAGCTGGAATGCTTCGGGGTGCGCCGGCAACCTGACCTCGGCCTTCCTGGTGCCGCTCGCCGCGTCGAGGATCGCGAGCGCGCCGCTGCCGTATCCCGCCACGACTTCGTTTGCCGTGCGGTCGAAGCGCAGGTTATCGGCATCGCGGCCGAGCTTCACGCGGCCTGCCGGCGTGAAGTCCGCCGCCTCGAACCAGACGACCGTTCCGTCGTCGCCGTTGGCGACGTAGATCAGATCGGCGGAGTCCGCGTAGGCCACGCCTTGCGGCTCCTTCAGCCCGGTCATCCGGCGGGCGACGCGCTTGCCGGCGAGATCGACGACGCCCACCGTGTCGTTGCCGAGTTCCGCCACCAGCAGGCGCTGACGCTTGAGGTCGATCGCCAGATGATCGATGCGGCCCGCCACGTCGCCGAGCGGGATCTTGGCTTCGAGCGCGAGAGGCTCGGCAACACTCGCGGCCGGCAGCGCGGCGGCGGCGATCACGAGAGCGGCAGTGACTGCTCGTACAAACATAGCTGCCTCACCAGGGTGAAAAACCGATCGTAAATCCGAGCCGGATCTCGGTTACCGGCCGGTCGTTGTTGCGGGCCTCGCGCAGCCCGGCATCGAATGACAGGTTCTCATCGGCGCGCCAGATCGCGCCGACGAGGCCCGACACCCGGGTCTCGCCGGCAGCGGCATCCCATTCGTAGAAGATCTCGCTGACCGGTCGCACCGCCCAGTCGAACGGACCTTCGAAGATGGCGCTGACGAAGTAATCCGGCTCGTGCTCGCGCGACAGCGCCGCCTGCACGTTCAGATGCGTGGTCAGCCACCCCCAGCGGTCGGATACGATGCCGGCAAGGCTCGCCCCGGTGTTGCTCTGCTCGCCGCCCGTGCGCAGGTCAGGCAGCAGCGCGCCGAATTCGGTGGCGACGCTCGGACCGCTTTCGCCCTGCAGTACGCCCGGGCGGACCACGCCTTTCAGGAACAGTCCGTTGTCGCGGATGCTCGTACGTCCCCGGCTGGGCGATGACGCGAACTCGCCCTGCCCCTGCAGCACGACCTCCCAATTGGCGACGACACCGTAGTTCAGCACGACCGCCGGCGTGATCACGGTGTGTTGCGATCCTTCGCGCAGAAGCCCGACCGGTCCGAATTCGATCTCGACCTCGTGCACGTCGGCGACCGCGGCGTCGGTGCCGTCGAACGGACGATACGCGAGAGCGGGCGTCGGCTTCACCGCCAGAACGCCCATCGTACTGGCCACGGCAAGCCACCGGACGATCCGCGACGCAGGCTTCGCCATGAGGCACTCGGGGGCTTTATTTCACCATCACCCAGGCGGGCTGCAGCACGGGGAATGCGACCAGGCCGATGACGGCTGCCGCGGCGATCAGCGCCGGGTTCGGCACTTTCCATTTGAACAGGATGGCGAGGCCGACGATCGCGACCGCCGCCGTCAGCCAGTCGCCGATCGCGATCTTGCCGAGCAGGATCGAGGCGCCGAGGATCGTGCCGATCGCGGCGGCGTAGGCGCCCTTGACGAAGCCGTTGACGTTCGCGTTGTCGCGATGGCGGGCGAGGATCGGGGCCACGATCAGGACCAGCAGGAACGACGGCATGAAGATGCCGACGGTCGAGACGGCGGAGCCCCAGAAGCCGGCGACGAGATAGCCGACGAAGGTCGCGGTGATCACGACCGGTCCGGGGCTGATCATCCCGATCGCCACCGCGACGAGGAACTCCTGCTGGTTCAGCCAGCCGGTCTGTCGCACCAGGCCGTTCTCGAGAAACGGCACGATGACAAGGCCGCTGCCGAAGGTCAGGCTGCCGGCTTTGAGGAAGAACCATATCAGTTTGCCGAGCACCGACGCGGTCGCCGGCTCGGCGACACCGGGCGCCCGAGCGTGCGCGGTCGCGATCAGCAGGCCCATCGCTGCGCGGTCGCGGAACAGCGAGCCGTAGTACAGCACGCCGACAAGTCCGGCGAGGATGAACATCACGGCGACCTCCGCCTCGAGCGCGATGGTCACCACGAAGCAGACGACGGCAATCGCCCATTGCATCAAGTCCTCCATGCCGAGCTTCACCAGCCGCCATGTCGAATGGAGGATGAGCGCGATCACCATCGGGCTGACGCCGTAGAAGATGGCGGCCATCCACTTGAGGCCGCTGAACTGCACGTAGAGCGCGCCGAGGGCCGAGACCATGAGGAAATTCGGCAGGATGAATGCCCAGCCGCCGGCCCAGGCACCCCAGAACCCGCAGCGGAGATAGGCGATGTAGATGCCAACCTGGATCGCGAGCGGACCGGGCAGCGACTGGCAGACCGCGATCGCCCGGCGCATCTCGTCTTTCGAGAGCCATTGCCGGTCCTGAACGAGCTCCCGCTCCATCAGCCCGACCAGCGCCACCGGGCCGCCGAAGCCGAGTGTGCCGAGGCGGAGGAAATACATCACCATCGCGGCGAAGCGCCCGCGGCCCGTCGCCAGAGGTTTCGCTTCGCTCATGGACGCCCCCCGCGCGACTCGCTGATACGCCCCTTTGCCGGATTGCTGCCATTGTTGGCCGTAAGCCGAATTCCGCCCATACGCTCATCCCCCGATCCATCGAGTGGTGAGCAGAACTTGGACGGAACGCCGTCTTGGGAATGCCGGGAGTCTGCCAACCCCGGCCGGCAAACAGTAAGACGGCCTCGCGGTTGTGACAAGCACTGCGCGCCCCGTCCGTCGCGGGGCTGAACGGAATCCCGCGACGGAGGGGGAGAGCGCCGCTCTTCAAGCGGCAACCGACGATTTCTTGCTATGCTTGTCGCTGATCACTGACTTGTGAGAATGCCGTTGCGCTTTTTTCCTGAAACCGCCAACTCGGACGCGCGCCGCCTGGTGGTGGCGCGCGGTCTGCGAGCGTTTGCCGACGGGTTCGTCAGCATCCTGCTGCCGGCCTATCTGATCGCGCTCGGCTACAACCCCTTCGACGTCGGCGTCATCACCACCGCCACGCTATTGGGCTCGGCCGCTCTCACCCTGTTCGCCGGGCGGATCACCGCCCGCTTCGGCCATCGCGGGCCCCTGCTCGCGGCGACGGTGCTGATGGCGCTGACCGGAGTCGCCTTCGCCTGGTTCGACAGCTTCTGGCCGCTCCTGCTGATCGCCTTCGTCGGCACGCTCAATCCGTCGGCCGGCGACGTCAGCATCTTCCTGCCGATCGAGCAGTCGCTGCTGTCGAGCTCGGTCGACAAAAAGGATCGCACGGAACTGTTCGCGCACTACAGCCTTGCCGGTGCCTTGATGGGCGCGGCCGGTACGCTGCTGGCGGCAGCTCCCGACCTCATGAACGCAAGGTTCGGCCTGCCGCTGCCGCACGCGATGCAGCTCATGTTCCTCGGTTACGCGGCGCTCGGGGTCGGGGCATCGGTGTGCTATCGCAATCTGTCGGAACGCGACGGACGCGGCGCCAGCGAACCGAGCCAGCCTCTCGGTCCCTCGCGCGCCATCGTCTACCGGATGGTGGCCCTCTTCAGCCTCGATTCATTCGGCGGCGGTTTCATCGTGCAATCCATCCTCGCGCTTTGGCTGCTGCAGGTCTTCGATCTCCCGATCGCGACGACCGCGAACATCCTGTTCTGGTCGAACCTGCTCACCGCGTTCTCGTTTCTGGTCGCCGTGCGCGTCGCGCGCCGCATCGGCCTGATCCGCACCATGGTGTTCACGCATCTGCCGGCGAATCTGTGCGCCGTCGCGATACCGTTCATTTCCGACCTGCGCGTGGTCGTGGCGCTGCTGCTGGTGCGGGCGTTCCTGTCGCAGATGGATGTGCCGACCCGCACCTCGTACGTGATGGCCGTGGTGACGCCGGCGGAACGCGCGGCCGCCTCGAGCATCACCAATGTCCCGCGCAGCCTGGCTGCTGCGATCAGCCCGACCATCGCCGGCTATCTGCTCGCCGTTTCCGGTTTCGGCTGGCCGCTCTTGATCGGCGGGGCGATGAAGATCGCCTACGATGTCGCTCTGCTCGCCATGTTTCAGAAGGTACGGCCGCCCGAAGAGGACGAGCGGAAGGAGGCCGCTTAAGCGGCCTGGACCGCGAGCGTCCCGGACCGCCCGTCGACTTCGCCGGCGACCAGATCGCAGACCGGGATATCGTTCGGGCGCGCGAGCAATGCGCGCGCCTCGTCGGCCAGCAACGTGAAACCGACGCCGCCGCTGCGCATCGCGTCGAGAAAGCTCTCGAACCACGACCGGTACGTCATGCCTTCGAGCTCCGCGTGCACGGTCATCACGTTGAGCCGGTCGGGCTTCAGCCAGCGCCGATACGCGCCGGTCAACCCGGCGAGCGGGTACTCCGGGCGGCCCAGCAGCTCATCCAAGGTCGGCAAGGTGGTCGGAATCTGCAAGGTCGCGAAACGGCTGCCGGCGCGCGGGAAGAACGGTCCGCTGCCGCGCGCGTCGCTGGCGTAGTCGAAGCCGGCGGCATCGTAGGCGGCGAGGCTGTGGGCGTCGGCCTGCCAGCCGGCGGCGCCCGCGGTCCGGGCGTCGAAACCGAAAACCGCACGGAACGCCTGGCGCGCCTTCTCGAGATCGGCCGCCGCCTCCGCCGCCGTCATGCGGCCAAGTCCGTCCTGCCAGCGGATGTGATCCCAGCAATGGATGCCGACCTCGTGGCCGAGGCGGTGGACCGCGCGCATTGCCTCGCTGTTGCGCGCGGCGATGTCCGGGCCCGGCCACAGCACGCCGTTGAGCAACGTCCGCCAGCCGTAGACGGCGACGATGTTCGTGCGGCTCACCTTGCCGAAGAAGCCGGGGCGGAAAATGCGGCGGATGGCGCGGCCGGTATTGTCGGGGCCGAGCGCAAAGAGGAACGTGGCCTTGATGCCGCGCTCCGCGAGCAGCCGGGCCAGCGGCGGCACGCCCTCGCGCGTGCCGCGATCGGTATCGACATCGACCTTGATGGCGAGGCGCGGAGCGCTCATGCGCGGCGGTCGGCGCTACATGCCGGACATGTCGAGGTCGCCCGTCTCGGGGTGCTTCGACACGAGGTAGTAGTCGAGGGTCTTGCGGACGGCGGTCTCGAGATCGGTGGTCGGCTTCCAGCCGAGATACCGCTCGGCATTGCGGATCGACGGCACGCGCACCGTGATGTCCTGATAACCCTTGCCGTAATAATCGCCAGAGCCGACCGAGACGATCTTCATCTCGTTGGCGACGTTCTCATAGCCGGGATAGCGCGAGATCATGCGCACCAGGAGCTCGGCGAGCTGGCGGATCGACAGGTCGTTCTTGGGATGGCCGATGTTGAAGATGTGCTTCGAGGCCTGGCCGCCCTTGTTCTCGATGATGCGGATCAGCGCGTCGATCGCGTCGTCGATGTACAGGAAGCAGCGGCGCTGGCTGCCGCCGTCGACGAGCTGGATGTTCTCGCGGCGGATGATGTTGCCGATGAACTGCGTCAGCACGCGCGAGCTGCCTTCCTTGGCCGCCCAGATATTGTCGAGCCGCGGGCCGATCCAGTTGAAGGGGCGGAACAGCGTGTAATCGAGCTGCCCGCCTTCGCCGTAGGCGAAGATCACCCGGTCGAGGAGCTGCTTGGAGCACGCGTAGATCCAGCGCTGCATGGCGACCGGCCCGAGCACGAGGTTCGAGGTCTCCTCGTCGAACTCGGATTCCGTGTTCATGCCGTAGACTTCCGACGTCGACGGAAACACGACGCGCTTCTTGTAGCGCACGCAGTCGCGCACCACGCGCAGATTGGCCTCGAAGTCGAGCTCGAACACCCGGAGCGGCTCGCGCACGTAGGTGGCCGGCGTGGCGATGGCGACCAGCGGGATGACCACGTCGCATTTCTTGACGTGATATTCGACCCACTCGCGGTTGATCGTGATGTCGCCTTCGACGAAGGTGAAGTTCTTGTGGCCGAGGCAGCCGTCGAGCTTGTCGGACTGGATGTCCATCGCGAACACCGACCAGTCGCGGTTGCGCAGGATGTATTCCGACAGGTTGCTGCCGATGAATCCGTTCGCGCCGAGCAGGAGAATCTTGAGCGACACAGTCGATCTTTCGAAGGTTAAAAGGACTAAATCCGGGTCTGGCCGTACGCGCTTCTAACCGAGGAGGTCGCCCGGCTTCAAGGCAGATATGCCGGGCCCCTCCGCTTCGACCAGCTCCACGGCCCCCTCGCCGGCGGCCACGATCAACGGCCGGACGGAGAGTACCTCACCCGGTCGTGGCGTGCCGCGATCTCCGGGCGCCAGCGGGCGGGCCTTCCAGATCTGGATCCGCTCGCCGCGCCGGTCGGTGAACGCGCCGGGATAAGGCCGCGCGACCGCCCGCACGAGGTCGACGATCCGCCGGGCCGGCTGCTGCCAGTCGATCCGCCCGTCTTCCGGCCGGCGGCCGCCGAAATAGGTGGCGAGGGCCTCATCCTGCGGCCGTCGCGGCGCTTGGCCGGCCTTGAGTGCGTCGAACTGGCGCGCGAGCAGCCGGCGCGCCGCCGGAACCATCCGCTTCATGACGTCATAGGCCGTATCGTCGAGTCCGATCGGCACGGCTTCCTGATCGACGATGTCGCCGGCGTCCGGCTTCGCGACCATGTGATGGAGGGTCACGCCCGTCTCCGTCTCGCCGTGCAGCACCGCCCAGTTCACCGGCGCCTTGCCGCGATAACGCGGGAGCAGCGATCCATGCATGTTGAAGGCGCCGCGCCGTGCCGCGGCAAGGACCGCCATCGGAATCATGCGGCGATAGTAGAAGGAGAAGATCAGGTCCGGCGCCAGCAACGCGACCAGCCGCGCCGCGTCGCTGCCGCGCTTGGGTTCGTCCGTGCGCACCGCAATCCCGCTTCCGCGGGCGAGATCCGCGACCGAGCGGAACCAGCGCGTTTCGCCGGGATCGTCGTCATGTGTAAACACGACGCGGATATTTTCGCCGCGCTGGATCAGAAGGTCGAGACACTCGTAGCCGATGTCGCTATAGGCGAAAACGACGAGCCCGCCGCTGCCAACCGCGTCAGGAGTCGCCAAGGCGCTCATGGACGGCCTGCACCTGATAGGCCGGCCGGCGCCGGACCTCCTGGTAGATGCGCCCGACGTATTCGCCGACGATCCCGAGCCCGGTAATGCCGATCCCCAGCAGGAAGTAGAGAATCCCGAACAAGGTGAACACGCCCTCGACCTCCGGACCGTAGAACAAGCGCCGGAACGCGAGGTAAGCGACGAGGATGAGCGCCAGGGCCGCGACCACCATGCCGAACACGGTGAACACCTGCAGCGGCACCAAGGTGAAGCCGGTCATCAGGTCGAAGTTGAGGCGGATCAGGCGATAGAGATTGTATTTCGAGACGCCTTCGGTGCGGGCCGCGTGCTTGACCTCGACCTCGACCGGGCTGGCCGCGAAGTGTTGGGCGAGCGCCGGGATGTAGATGGCCGTCTCGCGGCTGGCGACGATCTGCTGGACGATCTCGGCGCGATAGGCGCGCAGCATGCAGCCGTGATCGCGCATCTCGATTCCGGTCATCGCCGCGCGGAGATGATTGATGATGCGCGAGGGAATCGTGCGCAGAGCCGAATCCTGGCGGTCGGCGCGATAGCCGCCGGCCACGTCGTGGCCCTGTTCGATGGCCGCGACGAGTTTCGGGATTTCCTCGGGCGGGTTCTGCAGATCGGCGTCCAACGTCACGACGATGTCGCCACGCACGCGCTCGAAGGCGGCCATGATCGCCTGATGCTGTCCGGAATTGCGGCGCAGCAGGATGACCCGGACATGATCCGGCCGTGCCTGATGAAAGCCGATGAGGATATCGCGCGAGCCGTCGCGGCTGCCGTCGTCGGTGAACAGCACCTCGTACGGCTTGCCGAGTGCGTCCATCGTCGCCGTGAGGCGCTCGAACAGCGGCCGCAGATTTCCGGCCTCGTTGTAGACCGGGATGACGATGCTGACGACGGGCTTCGCCATGTCCTGCGTCAGCCCCGCGCGGCCTTGAAGATGTCGCGCATGGCCGCAACGACGCGATCCTGCTCGGCCGTGGTCATAGTCGGGAACAACGGCAGGCTCACGATGGAATTGCCGATACGTTCGGCGTGCGGGAAATCGCCGGGCTTGTAGCCGAAGCGCTCTCGATAGAACGTGAAGAGGTGCGCGGCCGTGTAGTGCAGGCCGAGCCCGATGTTCTTGTCCTTCATGGCGGCCAGGAAGGAGTCGCGATCGATGCCGCAGGCCGGTTCTTCGACCAGGACCGTATAAAGATGCCAGGCATGGCGGTGCGCGAACGGCGCCGGTCGCGGCCGCACCAGCGAGTTCCAGTCGGCGAACAGCTTGTCGTAGCGCTCGGCGAGCTTGCGCCGCGCGTCGATGAAGCCGTCGAGACGCGTCAGCTGGTGCAGCCCGATCGCCGCCTGGATATCCATCATGTTGTATTTGTAGCCGGGCGCAATCACGTCGTAGACCTGACTGCCGGCCTTCGAGAACCGGTTGAAGGCGTCGCGGTCGATGCCGTGGAAGCGCTGCACCGAGACCGCCTTGGCGAGCGCCGGGTCGCGGGTCGTGACGACGCCGCCCTCGCCCGTGGTCATGTTCTTGTTGGGATGGAAGCTGAACACCTGGGTGTCGCCGAAGCTGCCCAGACGTCTGCCCTTGTACTCGGTATGGATCGCGTGCGCGCAGTCTTCGATGACGCGCAGGCCGTGCTTGTCGGCGAGCGAATACAGCGGGTCGAGATCGACCGGCAGCCCGGCGAAATGGACCGGCATGATCGCCTTGGTGCGCGGACCGATCGCCTTCGCCACGCGCTCGACGTCGATGTTGAACGTCCCCGGGTCGACGTCGACCAGCACCGGCTTGCCGCCGGCGAGCACGATCGTGTTCAAGGTCGCCGCGAAGGTCAGCGGCGTGGTGATCACCTCGTCGCCCTCCTTGAGGCCGAGCGCCAGCATCGCCAGATGCAGGCCCGCCGTGGCCGAGGACACCGCGAGCGCGTGCGGCGCGCCGAGATCCTCCTTCAGCGCCGCCTCGAACTTCTGCACGCGCGGACCGGTTGTCAGCCAGCCGGACTTGAGGACGGCGACCACCTCGTCGATCTCTTCGGCGTGAAGGTCGGGCTTGGCGAAGGGCAGGAACGGCGAAGCGGAGTCGCTGGTCATGACGTCCTCGGGGGCGGTGCGGCGGACCATACTACGGCCACAACACATTCACAACGCAGTGGAATTTCGCGCTTTTTGTCTGCTTTCGCCTCGCCACCCGGCCGACGATGCGCTAGGAACAGGGGATGGACGCACGCACGCCGATCGCCGGATCCGACACCGCCCCGAGTGCGGTCGACTCACCCTATGCCTGGGCGCGGCTCGCCGCCGCGGTCGCCCTCAGCACGCTTGGCGGCGTGGCCATGTGGTCGATCGTCGTCGTGCTGCCGTCGGTGCAGGCGGAGTTCGGCGTCGCCCGCGGCGGCGCGTCGTTCCCTTACGCCGTGACCATGATCGGCTTCGCCTGCGGCGGTGTCCTCATGGGCCGCCTTGCCGACCGCTTCGGCGTATTGGTCCCCGTCGTCGGCGGCACGGTGGCGCTCGGACTTGGCTACATCGCCACCGCCTACGCAACCAGCTTATGGGCTTTCGCTGCCATCTACGGCATCGTCGCCGGCGGCCTGGGAAGCTCGGCGACATTCGCGCCTCTCGTGGCCGACATGTCGCTGTGGTTCGAGCGGCGGCGCGGCATCGCGATTGCGATCGCCGCCAGCGGCAACTATTTCGCCGGGACGGTGTGGCCGCCCCTTGTCGAGCACCTGACCGCCGCCATCGGCTGGCGCCACGCGCATATCGCCATCGGCATCTTCTGCCTTGTGACCATGCTGCCGCTGGCCTTGATGCTGCGGCGGCCGTCGCCGCTCAAACACGCCATGACCGTCGCCGCCCGTGCGAGCGGCTCCGCCCGGCCGCTCGGCCTGCCGCCGAACGTCTTGCAGGCCATGTTGATGGTGGCCGGGGTCGGCTGTTGTGTGGCCATGTCGATGCCGCAGGTGCACATCGTCGCCTACTGCGTCGACCTCGGCTACGGCCCGGCACGCGGCGCCGAAATGCTGTCGCTGATGCTGGGCTGCGGCGTGGTCAGCCGGCTCGTCTACGGCTGGGTGATGGACCGCATCGGCGGCTTAGCCACGTTGCTGCTGGCCGTGAGTTTGCAGGCGATCACGCTCGCCCTGTTCCTGCCCTTCGACGGCCTCGTGTCGCTGTATGTCATCTCGGCCGCGTTCGGCCTCGGCCAGGGCGGCATCGTGCCGAGCTACGCCTATATCGTGCGCGAGCTGTTCCCACCCGCCGAGGCCGGCACGCGGGTGAGCCTCGCGCTCTCGGCGACATTGGTCGGCATGGCATTGGGCGGCTGGATGTCCGGCGCGATCTACGATCTGACCGGGTCCTATCAGGCGGCGCTGATCAACGGCCTCGCGTTTAACGCGCTCAACATGGCGATCACGTTCTGGCTCTTGCAGCGGCAGCGGCGCCGCGTCGGCGTCACGCTGTCCGCCGCCTAGTCCGACGGCCGGTTGGCCACGAGGACATCGGTGGGCGTGCGCGCCAGTTCGAGCATCTGCTGCCGCCGCTCCGCGGATAATCCCTCGTAGCGCGGCAGCGGCAGCACCGCGTACATGCCATGGCCCGGCCGCTGCCAGCGCTGCCAGAACTCGCCGCTATCGATCATCCAGGCGCTGGTGTCCTCGACCGAGCGGCCGAAATCGAGCTCGCCGCCGCGCCAGTCCGCGACGGTCACGCGCCGGTTCAGGTAGAACGGCAGGTCCTGATAGTAGGCATAGAGCGACGCGACTTCATCGCCGGGTTTGAGGCGCGGCTCGATCGCCGCGGCGAAAGCCTTGGTCGACCGCGGCTGCGTCTCGCCGACGATGCGGTCGACGACGAGACCGAACGCCACGGCGGCGACCAGGGTCACTGCGGCTGCCACCGTCACCGTGCGGCGCAGCGCCGCCCACGCGATCACGAGACCGACGATCACGAAGCCGGCGATCAAGCCGGGCAGAAACGCCATGACGGGTGCCGCTTCGGCGACATGCGCCGCCGGGATGAAGGCGCCCGGTGCTGCCTGGAACCAGACCGCGGCGGCGGCCAAGGCCGCAAGCAGCCCCGCGAGGCCGAGGAACGGCCATGTCACCGACTGCATAGTCCCAAGCGCCCGGTCGAGCCAGATGCCGAGCAAAAGTGCCAGCGGCGGGAAGAACGGCAACGCATAGGGAATGAGCTTCGAATGCGACAGCGAAAAGAACAGGAACGGCAGGACGAACCACAGCAGCACGAATAGCTCGGCTGCCCGGTTGGAACGATCGCGCCACCAGGTCTGCGCGGCTGCGGTGAGCGCCTGCGGCAAGAAGACGCACCACGGCAGCCAGCCGGCGATCAGGATCGGAATGAAGAACCAGAGGGGCTGGCTGCGGCCCGATTCCGGCGTGGCGAAGCGCAGGACGTGTTCATGGATGAAGTAGAACCAGAAGAATTCCGGATTCTCGAGCCCGACCGCCACGTGCCACGGCGCCGCGATCGCAAGAAAGAGCAGTGTTCCCGTCGGCAGACGGACATGCCGCAACTCCGACCAGCGTCCGGTCAGCGCCAGCCAGAAGAACACCACCAGACCGGGCAGCACGATGCCGATCAGGCCTTTGGCCATCGCCGCCGCCGCCGCCGCCGCATACATCAGATACATGGCGCGCGAGCGCGCGCGGCTGTCCGGATCCTCTCTGATGCCGAGAAGGAACGCCGTGAACGCGGCCGTCAGAAAGAACGTCACCGGCATGTCGAGCAGGGTCTGGCGCGACAGTTCGAAATACAGCAGTGACGTCGCCATCGCGGCAGCCGAGAGCCGCCCGGCACGCGGCGTCCACAGACGAGCCGCCGCGATGTAGACGAGCAGGCAACCGCCGACGCCGAACGCCGCCGTCCATAGGCGCACGACGAATTCGGAGCGGCCGAACGCCGCTTCGGCGAACGCGACCAGCCAATAGACCAGCGGCGGCTTCTCGAAATACTTGACGCCATTGAGCCGCGGCGTCAGCCAGTCGCCGGTCGCCAGCATCTCGCGCGGGATCTCGGCGTAACGCGCTTCACTCGGGACGCTCAGCGGGCGCTGACCGAGCAGCAGCAGATAAACGCCGCCGATCACCAGGGTCAGCAGGAGCAGGTCGGTGGTGAGACTCCGCCTGAGTGCGGACGACGATGCTGGCAACACGAAGCCCCGGAGAAGTATCGAATCGGCGCCGCCAGCATGCCCGGCTGACGCCGGGGCGTCTACGCTCGCGTCAGCGCGGATTCACCCGCCCGCCGCCGCCTTTGCCGGCTCGACGCCGCCGGTCCTGACGATGAAGTCAGCGATCTCGGCGACGCCGCGGTTCTCCTTGAGATTGGTGAACAGGAACGGCCGCTCGCCGCGCATCTTGCGGGCATCGCGGTCCATCACCTCGAGGCTGGCGCCGACCAGCGGCGCCAGGTCGATCTTGTTGATGACCAGGAGGTCGGATCGGGTGATGCCGGGACCGCCTTTGCGCGGGATCTTGTCACCGGCCGAGACGTCGATGACGTAGATCGTCAGATCGGCCAGCTCCGGGCTGAACGTGGCGGCAAGATTGTCGCCGCCGGATTCCACGAAGATGATGTCGAGCCCGGGAAACGTCCGGTTCATCGCGGCGACGGCGGCGAGGTTGGCCGAGGCGTCCTCGCGGATCGCGGTGTGCGGACAGCCGCCGGTCTCGACGCCGGTGATGCGCTCGGGTGCCAGCGCGCCCGATCGCGTCAGGAACTGCGCATCCTCCTTCGTGTAGATGTCGTTCGTGACGACCGCTAGCTCGCAACGGTCGCGCATGTGCTTGCACAGGCGGTCGACGAGCGCCGTCTTGCCGGAGCCCACCGGGCCGCCGATGCCGACGCGCAAAGGACCATGCGGGGATGTCATGACCGGAACAACCTCGTGTATTGGGTTTCGTGTTGCATCGACAGGAGATCGAGCAGCGGCGCGGACGTGCCGAGATCGTCGAGATCGGCGTCGAGCGCCACCGCGGCGGCGCGGGTGACGACCGGCTCGAGAGTCGCGATGGCGCGCTGGCCGTCGGTCTGACCGAGCGGCACCAGGCGCACGCCGGCCGAGACGAGATTGGCCGCGAACGCCTGGAGATAGGCGACGAGCGACGCCGGCAAAGCAAGACCGTGCAAGGCACAGGCGGCGCCGACGGCAACCGCGAGCGGCAACGCACCGTCATAGCGCGCCGCCAGGCGCTCGAAGCGCGGCTCCGGCCACGCGGCGCGGGTGACCGCGACGAACGCCGCCCCCTGCGCGGTGCTTTCGAGGGCGGTCTCGGCGCTGCCGCGCCAGGCAACCGCGAGCTCGGCGGCCGCGTCGAAGGCCGCGTCGTCGCCGGCGTCCATCGCCCGCCAGGCCGCCGCGAACAAGGCGCCGTCGACACGGCCGGCGCCGCTCTCCAGGACCGCGGTCACCCAGTCGGCCAACGAGGCACCGGTCGTGACCTGCCCGACCTCGACCGCATATTCGAGCCCATGGCTGTAGCTGAACGCGCCCACCGGATACGCCGGCGACAGCCATGTCATCAGGCGATAGAGCGCGTGCTCAGTGGTCATGCCCATGCCCGTGATCGTGGTCGTGCCCATCATGGCCGTGGCCGTTCGCGTGCGCATAGGCACCACCTTCGGGATTGAACGGCGCCCGGACGCGCCGCACCTCCGCGCCGAAGCCGATCAGCATGTCGACCATGACATGATCGTCGCGGATGAGGATGCGATCGGCGTGCAGCTCGGCCGGGAAGTGGCGGTTGCCGATGTGCCAGGCCAGCCGCGCGAGCAGGTCGGGCGGCGCCGTCACCTCCACCAGATCCTCGAGCGCCGCACGGACGGCGATGAACCCGCCCTCCTCCACCACCAGCGCGTCGCCGTCGCCGAGCACCACCGGCTGTGCCAGGTCGAGCATCACCGGTTCGCCGGCGTCGGTCGACAAGCGCAGGCGGCGCCGGTAGCGGTTGTCGAACTCGAGCGTCACCGTGCCGCGGCTTTGCGCGGCGGGCCACTGCCCTGCCGGAGCTATGCGTCGGGCGTGCAGCATCAGAACAGGAAATAGCGCTGCGCCATCGGCAGTTCCTTCGCCGGACTGCAGGTCAACAGCTCGCCGTCGGCGCGGACCTCGTACGTCTCCGGGTCGACCTCCATTTTCGGCGTTGCCGAGTTGTGGATCATGCTCTTCTTCGAGATACCGCCGCGGGTGTTCTTGACCGGCAAGGTCGGCCGCGAGAGGCCAGCCTTCTTGGTGACGCCGGCCTGATGCGCGGCCTTGCTGACGAACAGCACCGAGCTTTCGACCAGGTTGCGGCCGAAGCCGGCAAACATCGGCCGGTAATGGACCGGCTGCGGCGTCGGGATCGATGCATTCGGATCGCCCATCGGCGCCGCCGCGATCGAGCCGCACTTGAGCACCATGTCCGGCTTCACCCCGAAGAAGGCGGGCGACCAGATCACGAGGTCGGCGAGCTTGCCGACCTCGACCGAGCCGACATACGGGCTGATGCCCTGGGCGATGGCCGGATTGATCGTGTACTTGGCGATGTAGCGCTTGGCGCGCGCGTTGTCGTTGTCGCCCTTGTCCTCTTTCAGGCGGCCGCGCTGCTGCTTCATCTTCGCCGCGGTCTGCCAGGTCCGGATGATGACCTCGCCGACGCGGCCCATCGCCTGGCTGTCGGACGACATCATCGAGAAGGCGCCGAGATCGTGCAGGATGTCCTCGGCCGCGATCGTCTCGCGGCGGATGCGGCTTTCGGCGAACGCCACGTCTTCCGGGATGTTGGAGTCGAGATGGTGGCAGACCATGAGCATGTCGAGATGCTCGTCGAGCGTGTTCACCGTGTAGGGCCGCGTCGGGTTGGTCGACGACGGCAGCACGTTCGACTGGCCGCACACCTTGATGATGTCCGGCGCATGACCGCCGCCGGCACCTTCGGTGTGGAAAGCGTGGATGGTGCGGCCTTTGAACGCCGCAATCGTGTTCTCGACGAAACCGGACTCGTTCAAGGTGTCGGTGTGGATCGCGACCTGGACGTCGTATTTGTCGGCGACCTTCAGGCAAGCGTCGATCGCGGCCGGCGTCGTGCCCCAGTCTTCGTGCAGCTTGAGGCCGCAGGCGCCGGCCTCGATCTGCTCGACAAGACCTGGCGCCAGCGAGCTGTTGCCCTTGCCGAAGAAGCCGAGATTCATCGGGAACGCCTCGGCCGCCTGCAGCATCCGTCTCATATGCCAGGGACCCGGCGTGCAGGTCGTGGCCGAGGTGCCGGCGGCCGGACCGGTGCCGCCGCCCATCATGGTCGTGACGCCGGAATAGAGCGCCTCCTCGATCTGCTGCGGCGAGATGAAATGGATGTGCGTGTCGATGCCGCCGGCTGTGACGATCTTGCCCTCGCCGGCAATCGCCTCGGTGCCGGGACCGATGATGATGTCGACCCCGGGCTGGACGTCGGGATTGCCTGCCTTGCCGATGCCGGCGATCTTGCCGTCCTTGAGGCCGATGTCGGCCTTGATGATCCCCCAGTGATCGAGGATCAGGGCATTCGTGATCACCGTGTCGACCGCGCCGCGTGAGCGCGGCCGCTGGCTCTGGCCCATGCCGTCGCGGATCACCTTGCCACCGCCGAATTTCACCTCTTCGCCGTAGATCGTGCGGTCGGCCTCGACCTCGATGAAGAGGTCGGTATCGGCGAGGCGCACGCGGTCGCCGGTGGTGGGACCGAACATGTCGGCATAAGCGAAGCGGCTGATCTTGGTTGCCATCGTATCGGCCCTTATAGCTTGCCGCTGATCTTGGCGTTGAAGCCATAGACGGTGCGGGCACCGGCATAGGCGACGAGCTGTACCCGGCGCGTCTGGCCCGGCTCGAATCGCACCGCCGTCCCCGCCGGAATATCGAGGCGATACCCGCGCGCCTTCTTGCGATCGAACTTGAGCGCCTCGTTGGTCTCAAAGAAATGGTAGTGCGAGCCGACCTGGATCGGCCGGTCGCCGGTGTTCGAGACCTCGAGCGTCACGGTTTTGCGCTTGGCGTTGAGCTCGATCTCGCCGTCCTTGGTGATCACTTCCCCCGGAATCATGTTCTCCTCCTCAGGCGTGTCGGCCGGTCAACGGATCGGCTCATGGACGGTCACCAGCTTGGTGCCGTCCGGGAACGTCGCCTCGACCTGGATCTCCGGAATCATCTCGGCGATCCCGTCCATGACCTGGCTGCGCGTCAGGACCGTCGCGCCGTCGCGCATCAGCTCGGCGACGCTGCGCCCGTCGCGGGCCCCCTCGACGACGAAGTCGGTGATCAGCGCCACGGCCTCGGGATGGTTCAGCTTGACGCCGCGCTCGAGCCGCCGCCGCGCGACCGTCGCGGCCATGGCGACCAACAGCTTGTCTTTCTCCCGTGGAGTGAGATTCACGAATTGCCTCCCCTTATCTTCTCAATGGTACCAGACGCGCGGCAACGACGGCGGCCAGCCTCCGGCCGCCTGCCGCAACGCGCACAGATAAGCGACGAGATCACGCCGCACCGCCGCTGCGTCACGGCCGATGAACCGGGCCAGCAGGACGCCATTGACGACCGTCACCGCCGCTTTCGTTGCAGCGCCGTCAAGTGACGCACGCGCAAGATCGAGGTGCCGCTCGGCATCGTCGGCGACATAGAGCGCCGTGGCCGTGGCTCTCGCGTCGTCGAAGCCGAACGGATGCCGAAGTACGGCGGCGATGTCGCCGTCGAGCCGTACGGCATCGGCCCAGATGAGCGAGCCGCCACGCCGGATACGCCAGCCGTCATGCAGGAAAGCGCCGGTCATCGCCTCACCGCGAGCGGCCCGTCCGAAAACCAGCATTTCACTGGCGAGGAACCGGCCGCCCCGCGCCACCAGGACCTCCGTGCGCCGGCGCAGCCGCGCACCGTCAAAGAGGATCGTCTCCTGGGGCAGCCATTCCAGCCACGCGCGGCCCACGTCGACGGTCACGTCGATCCGGCAGTCGCCGTCAAGCGCGCGATAGATCTTGTCCGCCGCCTGCGAGGTCACGGTCGCCACGGCGCCGTCGCGGGCGGCGATGTTGATCCGTATGCGGTCGCCCCCGGTGAGGCCGCCGGACGTCGTCAGCAGGACGGCGGTCGGCGGATGGCCGGGCTCGGCGCGCGGGAACAGGACCCGGCAGGGGTCGCTTTGATAGAGATGGGCGAGCCCGCTGCCGCCCGCCCCGCGCGCGGCAAAGACCAGTTCGGCGGCGCCGTCGCCACGCTCCAGGTCAAGCGAACGGCCGGATTGCGGGTCGAAAGGCAAGGGCGACCTTATGCGGGAACAGTCAGACCGTAAGGTAGCGCCGGACGGCGGATTCCTCCATGTCCGACTTGCGGCCATGCAGGACGACGTCGCCGCGGTCCATCACCACGTAGGCGTCGGCAAGGTCGCGGGCGAACTCGAAATACTGCTCAACCAGCAGCACTGCCATGTCGCCGCGCTGCGCGAGAAGCCGGATCACCCGCTCGATGTCCTTGATGATCGACGGCTGGATGCCCTCGGTCGGTTCATCGAGGATCAGGAGCCGCGGCCGCGTCACGAGCGCCCGTGCGATCGCCAGCTGCTGCTGCTGTCCCCCGGAGAGGTCGCCGCCGCGCCGCCGCAGCATGTCGCGTAAGACCGGGAACAGCGAGAAGATCTCGTCCGGTATCTCGCGCTGCTCGCGCGGCAGGGGTGCAAAGCCGGTCTCGATGTTCTCCTGGACGGTGAGCCGCGGGAAGATGTCGCGTCCCTGCGGCACCAGCGCCATGCCGCGGCGCGCTCTCAGATGCGGCGGCAGCTTGCTGATGTCCTGGTCCTCCCAGACCACGCGGCCGTGGGCGATCGGCTGCAGCCCGAAGATGGCGCGCAGCAGGCTCGTCTTGCCGACGCCGTTGCGCCCGAGGATGCAGGTGATCTCGCCCTTGCGCGCGGCAAGGTTGACCCGCCGCAAGGTGTGGCTGGCACCGTAGAACAGGTCGACGTTTTCGACGGCGAGCATGGCCTAGCGCCCCAGGTAGACTTCGACGACGCGCGCGTCGTTCTGCACGTGATCGATCGAGCCTTCGGCGAGCACCGAGCCCTCGTGCAACACGGTTACCCGCGCCGCGAGACTGCGGACGAATTCCATGTCGTGCTCGACCACGATCACCGTCCGGTCGCCGGCGAGACCGAGGATCAGCTCGGCCGTCTGCTCGGTCTCGCGGTCGGTCATGCCGGCGACCGGCTCGTCGAGAAGGAGAATTTGCTGGTCCTGGATCAGCAGCATGCCGATCTCCAGCCACTGCTTCTGACCGTGGCTGAGCGCGCCCGCAATCTCCGCCCGCCGGGCCGAGAGGCCGATGGTCTCGAGCGCCGCATTGATCTTCTGATGATCGTCGCCGCGCAATTCGGCCAACAAGGTCCGCCAGATGCCGCGGTCGCCTTTCAGCGCCAATTCGAGGTTCTGGACGACGGTCAGGTTCTGGAAGACGGTCGGCTTCTGGAATTTGCGGCCGATGCCGAGGTTGGCGATCGCCGTCTCGTCCATCCTGGTGAGGTCGACTTTGTTGTCGAACAGGACCGTGCCGCTGTCCGGTCGGGTCTTGCCGGTGATGACGTCCATCATCGTGGTCTTGCCCGCGCCGTTCGGCCCGATGATGGTGCGCAGCTCGCCGCGATCGACGACCAGCGACAGGTTGTTGAGCGCCTTGAACCCGTCGAAGCTGACGGTGACCCCGTCGAGATACAGCAGCGCATCGCTGGACGATCGCGGCGGATTTGTGCTGATCGGGTTCATTCGGCGGCGACCGGCAATGTGCGGCGACGGTGGCTTTGCCATTGCCGCGCCAGCCCGACGACACCGGCGGGCAGCACCAAGGTCACGAGAATGAACAGAGCGCCCAGGAAGAACAGCCAGATCTCCGGTGCCGCCCCGGTCAGCCAGGTCTTCACCCAGTTTACGATGCCGGCGCCGAGGACGGCGCCCACCAACGTCCCGCGGCCGCCGACCGCGACCCAGATCGCCACCTCGATCGAGTTGGCGGGCGAGAATTCGCTGGGATTGATGATGCCGACCTGCGGGACGTAGAGCGCACCGGCGAGACCGGCGAGCACCGCCGAGACGGTGAAAGCGAACAGCTTGGCGTTGGTGACCGAATAACCGAGAAACCGCACGCGGCTCTCGGCGTCGCGCAGCGCCAGCAGCACGCGTCCGAGCCGCGACGAGATGATGAACCGGCAGACCAGGAAGCTCAGACCGAGCGCCACGATCGAGGCAATATAGAGACCGCGGCGGGTCGACGGCGCCTGCACCTCGAAGCCGAGAATGTCCTTGAAATCGGTCAGGCCATTGTTGCCGCCGAACCCCATGTCGTTGCGGAAGAACGCGAGCAGCAGCGCATAGGTCAGCGCCTGGGTGATGATCGAGAGATAGACGCCGGTGACGCGGGAGCGGAACGCGAACCAGCCGAACACGAAGGCGAGCAGCCCCGGCACGAGCAGCGCCATCAGGGCGGCGAAGGCGAAGTGGTCGAAGCCGTACCAGTACCAGGGCAGCTCCTTCCAGTTCAGGAAGACCATGAAATCGGGCAGCATCGCGTTGCCGTAGACGCCGCGGGTGCCGATCTGGCGCATCAGGTACATGCCCATGGCGTAGCCGCCGAGCGCGAAGAACGCGCCCTGCCCGAGGCTCAGGATTCCCGCATAGCCCCAGATCAGGTCGAGCGACAGCGCCAGGATGGCGTAGCAGGCGTACTTGCCCAGCAGCGGCACGAGGTAGTTCGGAATCTGCAGCGGTGAATCGGCCGGCAGCAGGTTCAGCAGCGGCACGAGGACGACGAGCACGGCACCCAATCCGAAAAACGCGGCCCAGCCGCGGCGGTCGAGAAGCGATGACGCAGGCGCCATGGCTCAGCTCTCCGCGGCGCGGCCGCGCAATGCGAACAAACCGCGCGGTCGCTTCTGGATGAAGAGGATGATGAACACGAGCACGGCGATCTTGCCGAGGACGGCGCCGGCGAACGGCTCGAGCAGCTTGTTGACAATGCCGAGCGTCATGGCGCCGACCAGCGTGCCCAGGAGATTGCCGACGCCGCCGAAGACGACGACCATGAAGCTGTCGACGATGTAAATGGTCCCGAGGTTCGGGCTGACGTTGCCGATCTGGCTGAGCGCCACCCCGGCCATGCCGGCGATGCCGGACCCGAGGCCGAACGTCAGCGCGTCGATCCGGGCCGTGGCGATCCCCATGGCCGCGGCCATGTCGCGGTTCTGGGTCACGGCGCGCATGTGCAGCCCGAAGGCGGTCCAGCGCAGGATCAACGCGATCACGCCGAGCACCGCGAAGCAGAAGACGATGATGTAGAGCCGGTTCCAGGTGATGAAGAAGCCGCCGACGACGTCGAAGCCGCCGGTCATCCACGACGGGTTGGCGACCTCCTTGTTGGGCGAGCCGAACACGGTGCGCACGAACTGCTGCAGGATGAGGCTGATCCCCCAGGTCGACAGGAGCGTTTCAAGCGGGCGGCCATAGAGGAAGCGGATCACGGTGCGCTCGATGGCGACGCCGACCGTCCCGGCGACCAGGAAGCCCACAGGCACGGAGACGAGCAGGTACGCGTCGATCCAGGCCGGCGGCAGGTAGGCCCGGAACACCTCCTGCACGACATAGGCCGAATAGGCGCCGAGCATGATCATCTCGCCGTGCGCCATGTTGATGACACCCATGACGCCGAAGGTAATGGCAAGGCCGATCGCGGCGAGCAGCAGGACGCTGCCGAGGCTGATGCCCTGGAACAGGTTCGCCGCATAGCCGATGAAGTTGAGACGCTCCTGCACGCTCTTCAGAGCCGCGGACACCGCCGCCTTCACCTCGCCGTCCATTTCGGCGCTGGCGCGCCCCTCGAGCAGCGACCGGACACGCATGTCGGTCGAGCCGGAGAGAATCTTCGCCGCCGCGATCCGGGCCGGCTTCTCCGGGTTCACAAGATCGATCGCGGCGAGCGAGATCTCCATTGCGGCTTTGGCTCTGGCGTCGCTCTCCTTGGCATAAGCCTGCCAGAGCAGAGCGGCCGCTTCGGGCGTAGCACCCTCCAACAGCGAGTCGGCAGCGGCGCGGCGCTGGCCGGGATCAGGGCTCAGCAGCCCGAGCCGGCCGACCGCCTCGCGCACGACGTTGCGCAGATTGTTGTTGATCACGACCGGATCGATCTCGTTCGGCCCGACGACGCCCGCCGGGTCGAGAGTCGTCGCCAAGGTCAGGCGGACATTGTTGCCGGCGCGGTCGCCGATGACGATGGCACCGTCGGTCTTGCGGGTGAACAGGCGGCCGTCCGCCAGCGCGCGCAGCACGGGAACCGCGCGCGCGTCGCCAAGCGCGGTCAGCTTGTTGATGGCATCGCCCTTGGCAGCGAACGAGTCGGCGTTGAGGAGGTTGACCGCGCCCGCGAAATCCAGGGGACCCGTGGCCGCCGTCGCGGCCCCGGCCCCGGCGCCGGACAGCAGCGCCTTGGCCTCTTCGTCGGGCGTGATCGTCTCGATCTCGCTCTCCTTGGCCATGTCCTCGATGTCGCCGGTCGCCGCATTGGTAATGACGTACATCTCGCCGTCTTTCTCGGCGATCACGGCGGCGCCGTCGGAGAGGCGGCGATAGAGCTTGCCCGTGGCCAGCGCCTGCAACGCCGCCTTGGCTTTGGGATCCCGACTGGACGTCAGCGCCTGGATGGCGGGCTTCGGATCGCTTTCGGCGAGACCCGCAA
>Ga0335070_10000604_pt1 | contig 40412 bp, 37 predicted proteins | sample Lox_Sample_13_FD_206722 | JGI IMG/M metagenome (GOLD analysis project Ga0335070, IMG submission 206722) | Soil microbial communities from Loxahatchee National Wildlife Refuge, Florida, United States - Lox_Sample_1.3 | ecosystem: Environmental > Terrestrial > Soil > Wetlands | place: USA... | reverse complement strand
TCAGATACTGTACGGCCGAGGCGAAGTCCCGCCCGCACTGGAACAATTCGCTCGCCGCATTGTAATAAACCTCTGCGCTTTTGCCGGGCTGCGCGAGGGCTTGTGATATCGCCTTTTGCATATCATCCAAGCGACCCCGCCTGCGGTAGAACGACGCCAGGTTCATCCAATATTGCGCTGGGTTTTTGGCAACTTTGATCGCTTGCTGCAGTTCGTTTTCGGCGTCAGGGTAGCGTTTGTCTTTCTCGGCGATCAGCGCTAGGATCCAGTGCGAGGTTGCCTGGTCGTATTTGGCGACCTGCGCAGCCTGATCGCGGGCCTTGTCAATCCCTCCTCCCATGATCGAAGGCGCGTCAGTATAGTACTCGGCCAGATCAGCATGTGCCTGGACGTTGCCGGGATCGAGTTTTACCGCCTGCTCAAACTCCGCCTTGGTTTTGCGGGCCAGGGATGCGGCCGACAAAGGATTCGCGGCGGCCGCCTTCTCGCCGTATTCGCGACCCAGCCACAGGTGATACATGGCATTGTCCGGAGCAAGGCTGACCGCCTTTTCTCCGTTCTTGACGGAGTTGTCCCATTGCTCGATGGCATAGTACGCGCGCGACAGGAGATTCAGCGAGGCGGCGTCGGTCCGGCTGGACAGTGTGTGAATCACTTCGTCGACGCTGCCAGAAGCCAGCATCTGTTCCATCGAGGAAGCAGCGCCTGCGACAAACACGCCGCCAAGCGCTACCCATAGCAGGACCGAGATCTGGCGCACGAGTTTGCTCATTACGTCGGGTTCTTGACCGGCATTCCCTCGCGAAGCGGCTGCATATTGACAGCGCCCAGCGCCAGGACAGCGTCGTCGGGAATGCCGCTGGTGATTTCCACGCGCGTCAGGTTAGCAATGGACGTTTGTACCTTGCGGCGCTTAAGTTCTCCGTTGACCACCTGGAAGACGTACTTGCCTTCGGAATCCTGCCGCACCGCTTCGCGCGGGACGGTGAGCGCGTTTTCATGACGCGCCTGGATCACTGCCACGCTCACGTTGGTATTGGGAATAAGCTTGAGGTCAGCATTGTCCAGGATGCAGGTGACCTCGCCTACCATGCGCGTGCCGCGCTGTACGACATTCGTGGGCAGGCTCTCGATGGTGCCTTTCCACACTCTTCCGGGAAGGGCGTCCCAGGCAACCTCGACGGGCTGCCCCGTTTGCAAGCGGCCAATGTCAGGCTCATCCACAAACGCTCGTACCCGCACCCGATGCAGGTCGGCCAACTGTACCAGGAGGTCGCCGGCGGAAACGAAGGTGCCCTCGCGGACCGGGAGGTTGTAAACCATTCCGTGGAACGGTGACGTCACGTTCATGCTGCTCAGCAAGTCGGAGGCGGCTGCGAGCGCGGCGCGGGCTTCGGCAAGTTGAGCTTCGGCGTGCCCGATTTCGGGCTTCGAAAAGCGGTCGTGGAGCTTCTGCTCCAGGGTGTGAACATTCGCCTCAGCGACATGGAGTTGCGACTCCGCCGCGTCAACCTCGGCCTGTGATGCCGCGCCCGTCTGCAGCAATCGTCGCAGGGCCTGAACGTTCTTTTGCGCCGCGTCGCGGTCTGCTTGGGCCTTGACTAGAGCATTGCGGGTGGTGAGCACTTCTTCCTGCGTGCCCCCAGCCGACACTGCCAGCAGTTGGGCCTCCATGCCTTTGACCTGGGCCTGGGCGCGCGCGAGCTGGGACCGGACATCGGCGTCATCCAGTTGGAGCAGCAACTGACCGGACTTGACCCAGTCGCCCTGGCGTATGTCAACCCGTTTGACCGTAGTCGCAATCGGGGCGTGAGCTTCGAAGCCGTCGATGGGCTCGATTTTGCCGTTGGTGGCAATGCTGGAAGTGATGGTTTCGCGATAGGCGCGGGCGGTCCTCACCTGCACTTGAGCACGACGCAGGGATAGCGCGGCCGTCAAGATCAGTGCCGCCAGGATGACACCGATTACTACGATCCAGCGCGTGGGTAATTTCAGCCGGTTTCGGGCGCTCCCAATTGACTCTGCCATCGACGTCCAAACTCAACAGTATAGCTTAGCGAGCCGGCGGGAATACGCGCCAGATGCTTCGGCTTATGCGTGCCGGAGTGCAGGAAGTCCAGCCGTTACAATAGCGGCATGGTTAAGAGCAAGCGCTACACGCCGGAACATGCCGAATCCGGGCTGGACGCGAAGTTGCCCGAGATCGAGACTTGGCCCAACCAGTTTCCCGGTTACGAGATCGTAATCGATGTTCCTGAGTTCACTTCCGTGTGCCCGAAGACCGGGTTGCCCGACTTCGGCATTCTGTGGATCCGCTACATGCCTGACAAAGACTGTCTGGAGCTGAAGTCTCTCAAGGAGTATCTGACTTCGTACCGCAATCTCGGCATCTTCCAGGAGAACGTGGTGAATCGCGTGCTGGAGGATGTAGTGCGTGCGACCAGGCCGAAGTGGGCTGAGGTGAAGGGCGAGTTCAGGCCGCGCGGGGGAATTGGCACGGTGGTAAACGCCCGTTACCCCCGACCGAAGAAGGGAGCAAGAGTGCAACCGGCGTGCCCGTGATATTCTCCGCCAACCAATGACTGACCAGGCCAATGCACGACTTGCGCTCCTGCTGTTGACCGCGTTGAACTTTTTCAACTACGTCGATCGCAATGTGCTGTTCGCGGTCCAGCCGTTGATCCAACACGAATTCAAGGTCGACGACGCGAAAATCGGGTTTCTGACCACTGCGTTCTTCTTCTGCTACATGGTCGCGGCGCCTCTGATTGCGCCGTTGGCGGACCGCTATCCTCGGAAGTGGATCATGGCCGCCGGGGCGCTGGTCTGGAGCATCGCGACGTTGCTGTCGGCGGTGACTCACAACTATGACGAACTGCTGCTTCGCCACCTCATTGTGGGGATCGGCGAGGCGACGTTCGTCGTCTTTGCGCCGGCCTTTCTGGCTGACCTCTTTCCCGAGACCATCCGCGGGCGCGTGATGGGGCTGTTTTATTTGGCCCTGCCCGTCGGGTCCGCATTCGGATACGTCATCGGCGGACCTCTGGGGCACCATTATGGCTGGCGCGTGCCGTTCCTGGTGGGCGCCGTGCCGGGGTTGCTGCTGGCGTTGGGCATGACCTTCGTGCGCGAGCCCGAGCGGGGCGCCAGCGACCACCTGCCGAACACGATTGAGCGCGGCACGATCCTCGGACTGTTCCGCAATAAGGCCTACTGGACGGTCAGCCTGGGGATGGCAATGATGACCTTCGCCGTGGGTGGCATGCAGGTGTGGATGCCGACGTTTCTCACGCGGGTGCGCGGTGTGCCCCTGGATCGGGCCAACCTGATCTTTGGCGGCATGACAGTGGTATCGGGAACGGTGGCGACGCTCTTCGGAGGTTGGCTGGGTGACCGGCTGCTGCGCAGGACTCATGCGGCCTACCTTTTTGTGTCGGCGGCAGGCATGCTGCTGTCGATCCCGGCGGTGGTGGGTGCGATCTATCTCACCGGCTCGATGATGTATGCCGCGATCCTGATTGGGGAGTTCCTGATTCTGCTGAATACAGCACCCCTAAATGCCGCACTGGTGAATTCGGTGGCGGCGCCCATTCGAGCTACCGCCATGGCGGTCAATCTGTTTACCATCCATCTCCTGGGCGACGCGTTTTCTCCCACGCTGATTGGCTACATCTCCGACCGGGCCAACCTGCAGATGGGGATGGTGGCGATGATCGTGGCGGTTGTGCTATCCGGTCTAATTCTGGTCTATGGCGCGCGATTCGCACCCCACTTGCCGCCGGAAATAACGTCCGAGCCGGCGGTGAACGGAGCACCGGCCTGATGGTGTCCAGCTTTCTCGAGCATCCGGTGCTCGGGTGCTTTGGCGTATTGCTCGGCGTGCTCTGGTTGTCAAGGCTGGTGGCCGTGGCGCGGAACATGCACAAGATTCCCGAGCTTACTGGGCCTGAATACGAAGCGGCTCCGGTGGACGCCAGTGGTCGCGTGCCGCGCGTCAGCATTGTGGTTCCTGCCCGCAACGAAGCTGAGGCCATCGAGACGGCGCTATTGTCGTTGCTGCAACTCGATTATCCCGACTACGAAGTGATTGCGGTGGACGACCGCTCAGAGGACGCGACGGGAGCGATTCTTGACCGTCTGCGGGAGGCGTGGCGCAAGCGAGGGGAGGACTTGCACCATCGTCTGAACGTTCTGCACATCCGTGAGCTGCCACCCGGATGGCTGGGTAAAACGCATGCCATGTGGCAGGCCGGCAAGCAGGCGACGGGCGACTGGATCCTCTTCACCGACGCTGATGTCGTATTTCGGGCGGATGCGCTGCAGCGCGCGGTTGTTTATGCCGAACGAGAGCCGGCCGACCATGTTGTGTTGTTTCCGACGATGGTGATGGAATCGCCGGGCGAACGCATGATGATCGCATTCTTCCAGTCGCAATTCGTCTTCGCGCGACGACCGTGGAAGGCTGCCGATGCGAAATCGCGCGACGCCGTTGGCGTCGGGGCTTTCAACTTGATTCGCCGTTCGGTATACGAACGTATCGGTACCTACGAGCGCGTGCGCCTGGAGGTGCTGGATGACATGCGCCTGGGCGAGCTGGCGAAGCAAGAGGGCTTCCGCCAGCGGGTGGCGTTTGGCCGCGGCCTGTTACGTCTCCGCTGGGTGTTCGGCGCGATGGGAATGGTGCGCAACCTGGCCAAGAACGGCTTCGCCATCCTGAAATTCAACGCTTGGTTCGCGGCACTGGCGATATGCGGCGTCTTGCTGGTGAATGTGTCGCCGCTCGCTGGCGCCCTGCTCGCGCCGGGCTGGACGCGCGCGGGATACATCGTTGCGTTGGCCACGCTCGTGCTGATCTATGCGGGGATGTCGTGGCACAGCGACATTTCTCCGGCCTACGTGGTGCTGCACCCTTTGGGCGCAATTCTGTTTTGTTATGCCCTGGCGCGCTCGACCGTGTTGACGTTGCGGTATGGCGGAGTGGCTTGGCGCGGGACGTTGTACCCGTTGGCCGAGCTGCGGAAGTTCAGCCGCGAACAGCCGCGATGGAGTTGGCTGTGAGGTTTATTACGCCGGCCATTTGGTGGGTTCCCTGCGCCACGCATCGTTGAAGCGGTTGAAGTAGTTGAACAGCCCTATGGCCGCCAACAGCTCTACGATCTCCCCTTAGATCGTTTCCAGAGAAGGTGTGGACCGAGTTCCCTTAGGGGCTAAAGAGGCTGCTGAAAAAGCCGCAAGGGCACACGCCTCGCCGACAAAAGTCTGCTCGGCGGATGCCGTGCCCTTTCAAGCCGACGCGGACTACATCCGCTGTGAAGCCGCTCTAAGCCACGCAGCAGGGCTACTGCATTCGCCATCAATAGAGCGAACGCCCTTCCGCGGCAGGCGAAAGGGCGTCCGACGTTCTTGTGCCGGAAACGGTGGGGAATGGTCGGTTACTTGGAGAAAGCCTTGATGGCGCTGGCTTCTTCTTCCTGCACGTCGAACACCGTGTAGAGCTTGGTGATCTGCAACAGGTCATGGACCTTCTTGGTCAGGTGCAGCAGTTTGAGTTCGCCGCCCTGGCGCTGTACGGAGGTAAACGCGCTGACCAGTTCTCCGATGCCCGAGCTGTCAATGTAGCTGACGTCGCCCAGGTTCAGGAGAATGTGCTTCGCGCCCTTGCCGAGCAGGTCTTTGACAGTGTCACGCAATACCACGCTGCCTTCGCCCAGAGTGATTCGCCCGCTCAAGTCAACAATGGTTACGCCATCCACTTGCCGGGTGCTTGCTTTCATGCTCACGTGGAAGCCTCCTGGCGGTCCAGTTCAGTGACTGGGATCCGCTTGATCAAAGTAATTTCAGTGCCGGGTTCCAGTTTGCGGAACCGAACTTCGTCCATAAACGCCCGGATTAGGAAAATTCCGCGGCCGGACTGCTTCATCAGGTTTTCCGGTGCAAGAGGATCGGGAATCTCGTCGGGTTCGAGCCCCCGGCCTTCGTCCCCAATGGTAATTATCAACTCGCGGCCGTTTTGTTCAAATGATAAATTTACCCGTTTGGCCGGGTCGTAGGCGTTGCCATGTAGAACTGCATTAATCATGGCTTCCCGCACCGCCATGGAGATGCCGCCACGCACGTCCTCGTCGAAGCCTGCCTGTGCGGCGATCTGGTCGGCCATCTCCTCCGCCTTGTTCACGCTCTCCAGCGTGGATTCCATCCGGTAGGAAACCTTGGATTGTGCAGTCATGAATAGGTTCGTTCCACTCAGCGAGGTGTTGGCCCTGCCTGCGGAACCAATTCCTCAGGATTCTGCAGTTTGCCTTGTCCAGAAGCAGATGTCAACGAGGGCATTCCAGACCGTCCGTCGCCGGGCGCCCGTGCCTGAGAGGCAATGTCAGCAACCACCGCATGCTGCCGTCACAGGAGCAGGCTTGCAGGGCCGCCGGTTCCAGACTAATATTGGAACGAACGTTCGTTTCAACTCAAACTGGAGCCTCCAGTGATCGAACGTTGGAACCACATGGCTACCCATCCCAAGACGCAAGATCAGCCCTTGGACAACGGTTCCGACCGCCGCTTCGACCGCCGCTTCGCCGAAATTCTCGACTGCGCCACCGAGGTCTTTGCCGACAAGGGTTACGAAGGGGCTTCCATGCGCGACCTTTCACGCCTCAGCGGGATGTCGCTGGCCGGGCTTTACTACTATGCTGACTCGAAAGAGAAGCTCCTCTACCTGATCCAAAAGCACACCTTCACCACCATCATCGAGCGATTGCGCGAGCACCTGGCGGCGAGCGCCGGTCCCGAAGAGCGCATCCGAATTTTCGTGCACAATCATGTCGACTATGCCGTCGCCCGGCAAAAGGCCATGAAAGTTCTGGCGCACGAGGACGATGTACTGAAAGAAAGTCATGGGGCGGAACTCGCTGCCATCAAGCGCGAGTATTACAAGATTTGCGTTGGCCTGGTAGATGACCTGGCTAAAGCGGAGAATCTCACCCGAGTGGGTCAAGCCGCCGCCAAACGCGGCATCTCCACGCGCACGGCCGTGATGGCACTGTTTGGGATGATGAACTGGCTGTACACCTGGTACAAGCCCCGCATCGATCCCGATGCCGAGGTCATTGCGCGCCAGATTGGCGACCTCTTCCTGCAGGGCGTGCGCGGCAAGGCAGGCGCCAGTTGGCGGCCGGCGCGTGCTGCCAGTGTCGCGGAGGGCGAGTCGGTCATCAAGAAGCTGCCAAGGAGGAGGGTCCCGAAACCATCATGACACTGGTCAGCAAACCCGCTTTTCGCCGCATTCTCGTGGACCTGCAGGTTCCAGTGGTCCGCATTACGCTGAACAATCCGCCGCTCAACGTCATTGACATGGAGATGATGGGCGAGTTGTTGGCTGCGCTGGAACAGGCCGAGACCATCGCCGAGATCAGCACCATTGTTTTCGCGGGCTCCGAGCGTGCTTTTTCCAGCGGCGTGGAAATCCTGGCCCACACTCCCGAAAACGTGCGCAACATGCTGACCGCGTTTCACGGCGTGATTCGCGCCCTGGTGGCGACCAGGAAGTTGACGATTGCGGCGGTACAGCGTCACTGCTTGGGTGGTGGAGCCGAGCTGGCGCTGCTGTGCGACGTGGTCTATGCCACGCCCGACTCGATATGGGGCTTTCCGGAAATCAAGTTGGCCTGTTTTCCACCGGTGGCGAGCGTAGCGCTGGCGTCAATCGTGGGGCAAAAACTGGCGGCGGAGATGGTCTTCACCGGCCGAACGATTAACGGAGAGGAAGCGCTGGCGGCGGGCCTGGTCAACGCTGTGGCCGACGATCCCGAGACGCTGGTCACAGAATGCGTGGCGCGGGTCGCACAGTTGAGTCCGGCCGCGTTGGCGATCGCGAAGAAAGGTTTCTATGCATGGGATGCAATCCATTTCGGCAAAGGTCTGGCGCGGGCCGAGCAGATCTATCTCGATGTGCTGATGAATACCGCTGACGCGCATGAGGGGATCAAGGCACACATCGAACAGCGCCGTCCGCAGTGGCAGGGCAAGTGACTAGGTAGGTCAGTAGAAGAGGACGTCGATGGAATACGAAATATCAGTCACCGATTTGAAGTTGCTGCGAGACGGCGGACGCGAATTCACGCTACTCGATGTGCGCGAGCCGTGGGAGTTCCAGACCGCGCAAATCCCGGACAGCAAACATATGCCGATGGGAGATGTGCCGGCACGGTTCCAGAAAGAACTCGACCCGGACACTCACATCGTGGTGGTGTGCCATCACGGCGTGCGGTCGATGAATGTAACGGCATGGCTGCGGCAGCAAGGCTTCGAGAAGGTGCAATCGTTGCGTGGCGGAATCGATCGCTGGTCGCGGGAGATCGATGCCTCCGTGCCGATTTACTAGAACTGGTCCTGAATCTGATGTGAAAGGGCACGGCTTCAGGCGTGCCACTCCCGGCACCGTAAACATTGGGCTTTAGCCCCTGAGGGAAATCGGATTCTCCGCCGCACATCGTTCACGAGAAACGCTCCTAGGAATCTGCGATGAAAAAAGAACTCATTGAATTGCGGGTCAATGGCCGCACACACGAATTAGCGGTGCCGTCCAACAGCCTGCTGCTGGAAGTACTCCGGCAGGAGCTGGACCTGACGGGCTCGAAGCGCGCCTGCGACGACTCGTCATGCGGAGCCTGTACCGTGCAGGTCGATGGTGTGCCGATGCTTTCGTGCACCATGCTGGCAGCAAGCTACCAGGGATGCGACATTACGACCGTCGAGGGCATCTCCCACGGCGGCGGACTGGCGGCATTGCAGAAGGCGTATGGCGATTTTGGCGGCTCGCAGTGCGGTTATTGCACACCCGGATTCATGATGACGGTGCGCTGGCTGCTGGCCAACAACCCAGATCCCTCGGATGAGGAGATTCGTGACGCGTTGAGCAGCAACCTGTGCCGGTGTACAGGGTACTCACAGATGTATCAGGCCATCCGCGCGGTGATCGACGCTGAGAAGAAGACAACTAGCCACGAACTGGCGGGAGCACGGGAGTAATGGACGAGTTTTCCGTAATCGGCAAGTCAATCGCTATGGTGGACGCCGCAGGGAAGGCCACCGGCTCCGGCAAGTACACCGACGACCTTAGTCTCCCTGGATTGCTGGTAGGAAAGATTCTGCACTCGCCATATCCGCATGCCGTCATCAAGCGGATCGACACAACGCGCGCGAGAGAACTTGATGGCGTCATCGCAATCGTGACGGGAGAGGACGCTCCGAATCAATACGGGATCCTTCCTGTTGGTCACGATGAGACAGCGCTGGCAGTCGGCAAAGTGCGCTACGTCGGTGACAACGTGGCCTGCGTCGCTGCCGTGAGTGACGAGGTTGCGGAGCAGGCGCTGGATCTGATTGACGTCGAGTACGAGCCGTTGCCGGCGTACTTCGATCCGGAAGCTTCGATGAAGGCCGAGCGCGACCTCATCCACGAGAACCGGCCGAACAATATCGAGAAGGACTATCATCACGTCTTTGGCGACCCGGAGCAGGGCTTTGTGGAGGCGGATTACGCCGCCGAGGCGCGCTACATCGCCAACGAAGTGACGCATGCGGCGATGGAGCCGCATAGCACGCTGGCCAGCTTTGAGATCGATCCGCACACCGGCAAACAGGGTCGGCTGACGGTTTGGTCGTCCACGCAGGTGCCCTATTACTTGCAGCACAAGCTTTCGTTGGTGCTCGAACTGCCGATGTCGCAGATTCGGGTGATCAAACCATTGGTCGGCGGAGGCTTCGGCGGCAAGAGCGAGGTCATACCGCTGGAGGTCATTGCGGCGGTGGCGGCGCGCGCGGCCAAGGCTCCGGTGAAGATTACCTACACACGAGAAGAAGTGTTCTGGGCGCATCGCGGGCGGCCGCGCACCATCATCGACCTCAAGACCGGCGTAAAGAAGGATGGCCGCATTACCTCCGTCGCCTGCAGGGTCATTCAGGACGGCGGCGCTTATTGCTCCTACGGCGTGGTGACGATTCTGTACTCCGGCGCGCTGCTGGGCGCTCTGTACGACATTCCCAACATTCGCTATGACGGGTACCGCGTTCTGACCAACAAGCCGGCGTGTGGCGCAATGCGCGGACACGGCACGGTGAATGTCCGCTTTGCTTTCGAGTCGCAGATGGACGAGATCGCGGCAAGGCTCAATCTCGATCCGGCAGAAATGCGAAAGACGAACCTGCTTAAACCTCCTACGGTTACGGTGAACGGTCTGCGGGTGCTGAGTTATGGATTGCCGGAATGTGTCGAGCAGGTGATTACTCGTTCTGGCTGGAATGACCGTCACGGCAACCTGCCGAAGGGACGTGGGCTGGGAATGGCGTGCAGCCACTATGTGAGCGGAGCGGCGAATAGCATCATTCGCTCCGATATGCCTCATTCGACGGTCAATATCAAGATCGACCGCGACGGAGGCGTGGTGGTTTATACCGGCGCGGCAGAGATTGGACAGGGCTCCGACACGATGACGGCTCAAGTCGTCGCCGAAGTGCTGGGATGCAGCTTGTCGCGGGTGAAGGTGATTGCTGCTGACACCGACCTCACGCCCATCGATATCGGCTCTTATTCGAGTCGCGTTACGTTCATGGCCGGCAACGCTGCGATGCGGGCGGCTGAGGACGTCAAGGATAACATCGTGAACGCGGCGGCGCATCGTATGAGCTGCGCGCCCGAAGAGGTCATCATCAGCGACGATCGCGTGTGGAAACGGGGGGCGAATTCGGCGGAATCGGATCCACAGTCTTGGGAAGCAGAAGCGGCTAGCGGGCACGTAGACGGACAAATCCTGCGCGGCTCAGTGCTGCAAACCAGGAAAAATGAAGGCGCAAAGGACCACATGAGCTTTGAAGAAGCGGTGGTCGCTGCGATCGATCTTCACGGCGGACTTACGGGCACGGGTTCATATGCGCCTCCACTTGAAGCGCGGGGCGGTAAGCACAAAGGCGCGGGCGTTGGCCCATCGCCTGCATACTCGTATTCGGCACAGGTGGCCGATGTCAGCGTGAATGAAGAGACGGGAGAGGTGACCGTGCACAAGATTTGGGCGGCGCACGACTGCGGGCGGGCTCTGAATCCGGTTGCGGTTGAGGGCCAGGTGATCGGATCGGTTTGGATGGGACTGGGCCAGGCGTTGCAGGAAGAGATGGTGTGGAAAGATGGCCTAATGATGAATCCCGGCCTGCTGGAGTACCGGAGTCCCTCGTCGGTAGAATCGCCGGAGATCGAATGCATTATCGTCGAGAGCATCGATCCCGAGGGACCATTCGGTGCGAAAGAAGCTGGGGAAGGCTCGTTGGCCGCGACGATTCCGGCAGTTTCTAACGCGATCTACGACGCTGTGGGAGTGCGATTGCGCGAGGTACCATTTACGCCGGAGCGCGTATTGGCGGCGCTGCGCGCCAAGCGCGGAGCTAAGAAAGTCGAGATGACCGAAGGCGTTGATCCGACGCAGCCGCACACCTTCCGTGAACATGGCGGCTCGCTGTGGTTTCGCGGCAAGGGGCCGCAACGGCATCGAGCGGATCCGGCTCGGCAGGGCGCGGCGGCAGGAGGTGCGGATTGAGCCTGCCCAGCTTTCAGTTGCTGCGTCCGAAGCGACTTCCGGAAGTCATCGACTTGTTGTCCGCGAACGGCGGGGAAGTCAAAGTGATTGCCGGCGGGACGGACCTGCTGCCTTCGATGAAGCAGAAGCTGTTTGCGCCACCATTCGTGCTCGATCTGCGGTGTATTCGCGAGTTGCGCGGCATCGAGGCTACGGCTGATGGCGGCGTCAGCATAGGAGCCTTGACCACGCTGAGCGCGATTGAACATTCCCCGCTCATTCGGCGCGACTATCCGGTTCTGCACAAGGCCGCGAAGACGGTTGCATCTCCTGTGCTGCGCAATATGGGCACGATCGGGGGCAACATCTGTCTCGACACTCGGTGTCTCTGGTACAACCAATCGCTGCTGTGGCGCAAGAGCTGCGGTTTCTGCCTGAAGAAGGACGGCGACCTTTGCCACGTCGCTCCCGGCGGAAAGACTTGTTGGGCGGCCTTTTCCGGCGACACTCCCCCGGCGCTGCTATGCCTGGGAGCTGAAATCGAGATTGCGGGTCCTAACGGAGTGCGACGCGTTCCGCTGGCGGAGTTCTACGTCAACGACGGCATCGTGCGGCTGCAACTGGGGGCCGACGAAATCGTCACGCGGATCTTCTTGTCGGAAGCGGCCAAGGGGTGGCGCGGGAGCTACCAGAAGCTTCGCGTGCGGGGCAGCATTGACTATCCGCTCGTCGGCGTGGCGGTTGCCACGAAGCTGCGAAATGGCCGGGTCGAGGATGCACGAATGGCCATCACTGCTGTCAATCCCGCACCGCATCTCGTAAAGGACGTGGATGCGCAGTTGATCGGCACGGAATTCGGTGCGGAGCTGGCGGAACAGATTGGCGAGCTGGCTGCGCGGACTGCGAAGCCGCTGACCACCTCGGCGCTGACGCCGGAGTACCGGCGCGAGATGGTGAAGGTCTTCGCCAAGCGGGCCCTGCTCGAGGCTGCGGCCAATTAGGATGATCACCGACTGCCACGTTCACATCGCGCCGATGAATCTCTTCAAGCCCGACGCGCTGGCGCTGATGAAGAAGTCGCGTACGGACTTTGCGCAGATCGAGCAGTTCTGCCAGTCGCCGACCGCTTTTCTCAAGCATATGGATGAGATTGGCATCGACCGCGCGGTCCTGATCAATTACGTCGCGCCTGAGGTGATCGGCTTCACGCCCGAAGTGAACGAGTGGGTCGCGAATTATGTGACCGCCGATCCGAAGCGGCTGATCCCGTGCGGCAGCGTGCATCCCCGGCACACCCACAATGCGCTGGCCGACATGGAGCAGATCGTGCGCCTTGGGATTCGGCTGATCAAGATCCATCCTCCGCATCAGTTGCTGTATCCCAACGATTACCTGAACGGCGTCAAAGAGCTAGAGATCATCTACCGTGCCGCGGAAGCCAACGGCATCCCCATCATGGTGCACACCGGAACGTCGATATTTCCGGGCGCGCGCAACAAGTTCGGCGATCCGATTTATGTGGACGATGTGGCGGTCGATTTTCCGAACTTGAAAATTCTACTCGCTCACGGGGGCCGTCCCCTGTGGATGGGCAGCGCCTTCTTCCTGGTGCGGCGGCATCCGAATGTCTACCTCGACATCAGCGGCATTCCGCCAAAGTCGCTGCTGAAGTATTTCCCCCGCCTGGAGGAAATTGCGCATAAGATTCTGTTCGGCACCGATTGGCCGGGGCCGGGCGTGCCGGAGATCGCGAACAATCTGGCGGAGTTCCGCAAGCTTCCGCTGACGGAAGCAGCGAAACACCAAATCCTCTCACTTACCGCGCTGGAAATCTGGCCGGCCTAGCTCGGAAAAGTTGCTCCAAAATCCCTTCAGCGCGCAAAAACGTCGAAAAACTATTTGCATCACTGTTTAGAATCAATGGGTTGGGAGAAATTTGTTCGCAAACCATTGAATCTACATGGGTTTATACGTATCTATTTCTGCCCGTGGGACTTAGCAGCAAAACTTTGGGTTTTTGCCTCGGATTTTTGTCATACTTATCATACTTTCAATACACCGATCTAGCATACAATACATACTTTTCATACACCAGAATGTCATACATTGCATACAAGTATGACAGCCGCGCGGCGTTGTCGATTGTCAAAGATCAGATAGCCCACGCGCTGGGTGCGGGCGGGGACAGCAATTCCTTCGCCCCAAGACGGTTGTAGCGCGGGCGTGCGAAGAGTGCCAGAAAAATCGTCGGGGGAAAAACGAAAGTAACCCGAGGGAGAATCGTTCGTAACTAGCTATTTTGGGGAAGTAGGGGGCTGAGCGATTGCAGCGGCGGACTGGATGGCGCGCCAGAGGGCGGCGTGGCCGGTGCGGGACTTGGAAGAGAAGGGAATGATATCGGAAGCTTCGACACCGAGGGCATCGGTGAGGGAGGCGAGCGATTTCCGCAGCTGGTTGCCGGCGACGCGGTCCGCCTTGGTGGCTACCACGAGAAAGGGACGCTGGTGATGGCGCAGCCAGTCGAGCAGTTGCGCGTCGAGCTGCTGCGGAGGAATCGAGACGTCGACCAATGACAGGCACAGGGCCAGCGAGGCCCGTGACCTGAGATACGGGTCGATGAAGTGCGCCCACTGCGCACTGAGCTGCTTGGGCACGCGCGCGTATCCGTAACCGGGAAGGTCAACGAAGAACAACTCAGGGTGCGGTTTGCCGGGACGCCGTAAGTCGAAGAAGTTGATGGTTTGCGTGCGGCCGGGGGTATTGCTGGTCTTCGCGATCTTTTCGCCCACCAGGGCATTGATCAGGCTCGATTTGCCGACGTTGGAGCGGCCGAGGAAGGCGATTTCGGGCGCGCTGGGAGCGGGGAACCGGCGTGGGTCGGCGGCGGAGGTGATGAATTGGGCGAGGACCTTCATGAATACATCATAAGTGGATAGTGGTTAGTGGATAGAAAAAGCGAAGGCAAAAGCAACCGAGGATTGCGCCGATGAACGCGGATCGGGTGAAAGGCAATAACAAACTCAACCGCGGAGCTACAGGGATGAACCCGGATAAATTTCAAGATTCTTACTTCAGCTTCAGGGGGCGCTTGTCTTCGACGTCGTCGGGACGGATGGGGCGGAGCTTGTGCCAGAAGTAAAGAATGACAACCACAATGGCGGCGATGCCGAGGCTGATGGCGAAAAAGACGCGGTAGGCGGGCAAGAAGATGAGCAGAGCGACCACAGTGCCGATGGCGACGACGAGGGCGGCGGCGCCTTTTCTCCAGGAGAAGGGTTGCTCGGGGGAAGCCATACAGGGACATTGTAGGAGTGGATCGTGGGTAGTGGGTAGTTGTTCGCCAGATGCCAGTCGCCGGTCACCAGTTGGAGAACAGGACCACAGAAACGTCCCATTCGGCTTAGTGTGAGCCCTCCATTACGGTTTCGACGGCGGCTTTCAGGGACTGGGGGCCGATGCCGGCGAAGCGCACCGTTCCGTAGGGATCGATCACGATATTGGTCGGGGCTCGCTGCACGGCATAGGCCCGAGCCGTCGGGTGGTCCATCGTGCCGCCGAAGAGCACGAGGTAGGGGAGTTTTTGGTCTTCGACGAATTTGCGGAGAGTCGCGAGGTCGTCGTTTACGGCGATGCTGACGACAACGAGTTCGTCCCGATGATGGATGGCGAGGTGGCTGAGAGCTGGAAGTTCCTGCATGCAGCCGCCGCACCACGTGCCCCAGAAATTGAGCAGGATCCAGCGGCCGCGGAGAGAGCCGAGGGTGAATTGCTCGCCGTCTAATGCGCGCAGAGTGAAGCCGGGCGCGGGAGCATCGCGGTGGGGTAGTTGGCCGAGAGAGAACTTCGGCGGTTGGGCGTTTTCTTGAGCGATGCGGTCGGCAAAGGGCTTGACCAGGTAAGGCGCGCTGTTACGCGAGACGTTGATGCGGACGTCGAGGAAGGGAAGATCCTCGAGGATGGCAGCCATGCCTAATGGGCTGAGTGCCGCAAGGCTGTGTCCTTCAACGCTAAGAAGTTGGTCGCCGGGCTGCAGATTACATTTTCGAATGACGGCAGTGCTCCCTTTTACGGGCGATAACAACCGTTCGACATGAGTAACCCGCCAGCTTTCGTTGTCGCGGACGACGGCGAGCCAGCCCACATCGACGCGGTCGGCGACTTGGACGGCATGGCCCCATAGAGTCGAGACGAACGCCAACATGACGAGCAGAAAGCGTTGCACGCGGAAATTATGCGCGCGTTCCTGACGGTTGCAAGCGGTAATTTGCGGTGGGAGGGAAGCACGCCGCTCTGCGGCTGGGGGCGTTCTTCGGGCAGCGTTGCGCGGCCTTACGGCCGCGCCCAAAAGCACGTCATCGCTCCGCGATTTGGTGCGGGACGGGGAACCCGGGCTAAAGGCCGATTTTGCGCGAAGGACGATTCACCCAGCGGAAGCTGGGTGCTCCCACCGAGCGCGGACTGAAGTCCGCACGGCGGATCAAAAATAGAGGTCTTTCGGCATGACTGAAGAGGTTGCTGAAAAGCTCTATTCAGCGGTGAGACAAAACACAGGGGCTAAAGCCCGGTCCATTGATTTGAAGCACTTACGGCACGACTGAAGTCGTGCCCTGATACGAAACGGTCACAGAAGCGGGTCTTTCAGCTGTCGTCCAGGGCCTGCGGCCCGCGACAAGTCATGAAAATCACCCCAAACCGCCGAATGTATTTTCAACGACTTACGGTGTATTTTCGACCCTGTCGTCCAGGGCCTGCGGCCCGCGAGAATGCATGAAAAATCACATCGAGCGACCAAGTATTTTCAACGGCTTAGTCTGATTTTTCGACCCGGCCTGTGAAGTCGTGCCCTGATACGAATCGCTGTTGTCGCTGTTTGTGGCCAAATGGAGTCCCACCCTTTTTGCTTCGCAAAAGGATGGGGCACCAAACTCGTTTCGATAGCGAGTAAGGCGTATTTACTGATGTGCCGCGGGGGGCTCGGCCTCGGGGGTTGAGGGGAGTGCGGCGATGGTCGCGGTTTCCTCCGGGACCTCGGGCAGCGGTCTCTCCAGCGCCAGAGCGAGAACCTCGTCCATGGTCTTCACAAAGTGAAGCTTCATGGCGGACTTGAGGTTCTCAGGGACTTCGGCGAGATCCTTTTCGTTGTCGGACGGCAGCAGGACTTCGAAGATGCCGGCGCGGTGAGCGGCGAGGAGCTTCTCTTTCAGACCGCCGATGGCGAGCACTTTGCCGCGCAGGGTAATTTCACCGGTCATGGCGATGTCGCGGCGGACGGGAATGCGGCTTAGAGCGCTCGCAATCGCGGTTGCCATGGTGATGCCGGCGGAGGGGCCGTCCTTGGGAATAGCTCCTTCGGGAACGTGGACGTGGATGTCGAGGTTGCGATAGAAGTCGCGCGGCAGGCCGAGGCGATGGGCGCGTGAACGTACGTAGGACATGGCGGCTTGCGCTGATTCCTGCATGACGTCGCCAAGCTTGCCGGTAAGCGTCAGCTTGCCCTTGCCGTCAACCGTGGCGACTTCGGTGGTGAGGATAGAGCCGCCGACTTCGGTCCACGCCAGACCGGTGACCAGGCCGACCTCGCTGCGTTCGTGGGCTTCGGTGTCGCGGAACTTCAACACGCCCAGATAGTCGTTTACGTTCTCAGCGGTCAGGGTGACTGAGTACTTTTCGCCTTCCTTCACCACCTTGCGCGCGACCTTGCGGCAAATGTTGCCGATCTCACGCTCCAGGTTGCGCACACCGGCCTCGCGCGTGTAGTTGCGGATGATCGTCGTCAGCGCGCCGTCAGTGAAGATGATATTTTGCTCGGTCAGGCCAGTCTGCTCGCGCTGCTTGCGGACCAGATACTGCTTGGCGATCTCGACTTTTTCGGGCTCAGTGTATCCCTGCAGGCGCAACACTTCCATGCGGTCTTGCAGGGCCGGAGGAATGGTGTGCAGCACGTTTGCAGTGGCGATGAAGAAGACCTGCGAGAGGTCGTATTCAACGTCGAGGTAGTGATCGACGAACATGTAGTTCTGTTCGGGATCGAGCACCTCGAGGAGCGCCGCCGACGGGTCGCCGCGGAAGTCCATGGACATCTTGTCCACTTCGTCGAGCATGAAGACGGGGTTCTTGGTGCCGGCCTTCTTCATCATCTGGATGATTTGGCCGGGGAGAGCGCCGATGTAGGTGCGGCGGTGGCCGCGCACTTCGGCTTCGTCGCGTACGCCGCCTAAGGACATGCGAACGAACTTGCGTCCGGTGGCCTTGGCGATGCTCATGCCGAGCGAGGTCTTGCCCACGCCGGGAGGTCCGACGAAGCAGAGGATGGAGCCCTTGGGGTTTTTCACCAACTGGCGTACGGCAAGGAACTCGAGGATGCGCTCCTTAATCTTCTCCAGTCCGTAGTGGTCTTCGTTCAGAACCTTTTCGGCGACTTCGATGTTGCGGATCTCTTTAGAGCGCTTCTTCCAGGGAACGGCCAGCAGCCAGTCGAGGTAATTGCGGGAGACGGTCGATTCGGCCGACATGGGGGGCATGGCTTCGAGCTTCTTAAGTTCCTGAATGGCCTTCTCGTGGGTTTCGCGGGGCATGCCGGCGGCATCGATCTTCTTCTTCAGCTCGTCGAACTCGCTCTTCTCGCCGCGGCCCAACTCTTTCTGGATGGCCTTGATCTTTTCGTTGAGGTAGTACTCTTTCTGGGCGCGCTCCATCTGGCGCTTGACGCGCGACTGGATGGTGCGGTCCATGTTGAGCTTCTCGATCTCAACATCGAGCACGTCGGCGATGCGGTTCAGGCGCTCGGCAGGGTCGAAGATTTCCAGCAGTTCCTGCTTTTCTTCGATGGACAACTGCAGGTTGGCGGCGATGGTGTCGGTCAGCTTGGAGGGATCGTCGTTGCGTACGGCGGCGATCATGGTCTCGTAGTTGAGCGACTGGCAGAGCTTGACGTACTGCTCGAACAGGCCGGTGACGCGCTGCATAGCGGCTTCGACCTGGGGAGTTAATTCGGTGCCGTATTTCGCGGTCCGAACCGTGGCTTCGAAGTAGCCGTCGGTATCGACCACCTGCAAAATCTTGCCGCGCTCCAAGCCCTCGACCAGGACCTTGATATTGCCGTCGGGCAGCTTGAGGCTTTGCACGATGTTGACGATGGTGCCGACCTGATAAATCTCGTTGGGCTTGGGCTCGTCGATGCTGGCGTCGTGCTGGGTAGCGAGAAAGATCTTCTTGTCGCCGGCCAGGGCCTCTTCCAGGGCATGCACGCTGGACTCCCGGCCGACTACAAACGGGGTCATCATGAAAGGGAAGATGACGACATCCCGGATCGGCATCATGGGGAGCTTTTTGGTCTCGAATTTTTCTCGCTGGGTCACGGAAACCGCCTTTGGTTCAGAGCGCCTCGGCACTCCACATTAGCTAGAAGCACAACTCGCCGTTTCGCGTGGCACGCTGCGAGGGCCGTTGTGGCCGAGTCTCAGTTTTTAGGATAACACGCACTAGAAAACGCCTGAAGCACCGATTGTCGTCTGCGCCTACAGGATTTGTTGAGTCCTAACACAACAGCTGGAGCTCTAGGCGAAGTGTCAAAGCCAGAGGACGGCGATGTCTGCGCCACTTGCGGCGCTTCACCGCGCGACGTCCGGCTAAGCTCCATCGGCCGCTTCAACAGATTTGGATCACAGCCACGGGCCCCTTCTGGTACCGATGTCGTCGGCGAGACTGGTTCGGAGCTGGTTCGCGGCCCCCAAGATGTTGTCACATAGCTCTTCGTCGATTTTTCTTGTGCTGTCCTGGATCAGCACGTTTTCCATCAGGCGTTTCAAAGCAAAGTACGGGGTCCGGCTGTCCTTCGAGAGATAAATTCCGCCTTCCCCGAAATACCAGTCGCGCATTTCTTCAGACACCTTCCTTACAACGTCGTACGTGAGCGGAGATTCCCGGGTGTATCGCGCCAAAGGCTTTGTCATGGGCCATAGCTGTTTGTAGAGTTTCAATCGCATGTCATGCAGAGCTCGATCGTAGTCGACCGTCATCTCTAGCCGGATTTTGGACCGCGTAGCGAAATATGTCAGGGCCGACGATACTAGCCCGCTGGCAAGACCAGTGACCACGGCTCCAATCGAGAATCCGTCCATTTCGGCCTCCTGTGAACAACCGCTGAACAGGATATACGCGATCGGCAAGAAGCGGCCCGAAAATGAAAGCGGCGCGACCGCAGCCGCGCCGTGACGAGCTTCGAAAACGGCAGAAACGCTATCCCGCCTTCTCCATGATGGGAAGGTTCACGTTGCGGTTCATCACCATGTCCTGGGTCACCTCAAAGTCCTTCACGCGTTTCTGGCTGGGCAGGGTGTACATGAGGTCGAGCATGAGCTCTTCCAGGATCATGCGCAAACCACGAGCGCCGACCTTACGCTGCATCGCCTCCCGGGAGATGCAACGGAGCGCGTCGTCGGTAAAGTGCAGCTTGACGTTTTCGAACTCGAAGAGGCGCTGATACTGTTTGACAATGGCGTTCTTTGGCCGGGTGAGGATCTCAACCAGCGCGTCCTCGTCAAGGTCGCTCAATACTCCCACGACGGGCAGGCGGCCCACGAATTCAGGAATCAAGCCGAACTTGATCAGGTCCTGTGGCTCCGCCTTGGACAGCAGTTCGGTATCGCGCTTGTGGGCTTCGGTAAACGCAGTCTCCTTCGACTCGTCGGTGCGGAAGCCCATGGAGCGCTTGCCCATGCGCCGCGAGATGGTGCGCTCGAGTCCGACGAAGGCGCCGCCGCAAATGAAAAGAATGTTGGTGGTATCTACGGGGGTGAACTCCTGGTGCGGATGCTTGCGTCCGCCCTGGGGAGGAACATTGGCGACAGTGCCCTCGAGAATCTTCAGCAAGGCCTGCTGCACGCCCTCGCCGGATACGTCACGGGTGATGGACGGGTTCTCATCCTTACGGCCGATCTTGTCGATTTCGTCGATGTAAATGATGCCGGTCTGGGCGCGGGCCACATCGCCATCGGCGGCCTGCAGCAGCTTGAGGATGATGTTTTCCACGTCCTCGCCGACATAGCCGGCTTCGGTGAGAGTGGTGGCGTCCACAATGGCGAAGGGGACATCCAGCATTTTGGCCAGGGTCTGGGCCAGCAGCGTTTTGCCGGTGCCGGTAGGGCCGATGAGCAGAATGTTGGACTTGGCCAGTTCCACCTCGCCATTGCGCTGGCGGTTCATGTACACGCGCTTGTAGTGGTTATAGACAGCGACGGCGAGCTTCTTCTTGGTCTGGTGCTGTCCGATGACGTATTCGTCCAGGAATGTCTTTACCTCCGACGGCTTGGGCAACTGATGGGGCGTTGCCGGCGACTGGGCTTCCGAACGGTCGTCTTCCAGAATGGAGTTGCAGACCGCCACGCATTCGTCGCAAATGTAGGCGCGCGGATAGTCGGTGGGTGAAGAGATCAGCTTGGCGACGGCATCCTGTGACTTGTGGCAAAACGAGCAACGAAGCACTTCGTCGCTTCCAGTCCTGGTTCTCACGGAACGGTACTCCTTTGCACAACGCTTCCCCGGCCGGGTTCCCGATCACCCGACCTGAAGTGGCCGCTCGTGTGAGTCCGCTGTAGCCCTGCCCTCCCCGACAACCTAACCTCGACCAACCGCAGGTGCCGCCGACTCACGCGATAAGAGCGTTCTATGAACTTATTGAAGCACAACTAGAGCCGACGTGCGTGGGACGGGAAAAAATTTGAATACAACTTTTGAAGCACTTCCAGGGTAATTCTTGCGCATGGTCCGGGGCCAGACTTCCAATGGTCGGTTATCACTTGTGCTTGTAAATAATGTCATCGATGATGCCATATTCCTTGCCCTGCTGGGCGTTCATGATGAAGTCGCGTTCGACGTCGCGCTCGACCTTCTCCAGCAACTGGCCGGTGTGCTTGGCCAGAATCTGGTTGGTAATCTCGCGCATGCGAAGGATTTCGCGGGCATGAATATCGATGTCGGTGGCCTGGCCGGACAACCCGGACATCAGAGGCTGATGAATGAGAATGCGCGAATTAGGAAGGGCAAAGCGCTTCTTGGCCGCGCCCCCGGCGAGCAGCGTAGCAGCCATACTAGCGGCCTGGCCGATGCAGATGGTAGTGACGTCGGGGCGGATGAACTGCATGGTGTCGTAGATGGCCATCCCAGCCGTAATCGAGCCGCCCGGCGAGTTGACATACAGGGAGATGTCCTTCTCCGGGTCTTCCGCCTCCAGGAACAGCATCTGCGCGATGATCAGGTTGGCGACGTTGTCATCGATGGGGGTGCCAAGAAATATGATGTTGTCGCGCAACAGGCGGGAATAAATGTCGTATGCCCGCTCGCCCCGGCTGGTTTGTTCAATCACCATGGGTACCAGCATTGATTGCGGCTCCTTCGTGTCCGTGCTCTGCCTCATTTGGGATTTAGGAAACATGGAGATGAAATGCAGATCGCACTAGGCGGACCCGCGGTATAGGTAGTTCAAGGCCTTCTCGTTGCGGATGCGATGCCGAATTCTATCCAGCCCGCCATCCTGCGTCAAACGAGCACGCACTTCTTCAACCGGCTGCTTGGCTTGTTGCGCCAGGGCGCCCAATTCCCGGTCGAGTTCCTCCTCGCTGACCTCGATTTTTTCGCGCTCGGCGATCTGCTCGAGGATCAAGGACGCCTTCACTTCGCGCAGGGCGCCTTCCCGCTGGCCTGCACGGAGGCGGTCGAAGTCCATGCGGCGCATGTCTTCGGTCCTCATGCCCTGGGCGGCCAGCGCCCGCAGGCCGCGCTCGAGGCGCAGATCAATCTGCTGGTCCACCATGGCTTCCGGGACAGGGAAATCGTTACGGCTGACCAACTCGGCTACGATCTTGTCCTTGCCCTGATGTTCGGCCTCATGTTCCTTTTCGGCCTTCATGTTTTCGCGCAGGCGATTGCGGAGATCGTCGTAGGTGGCGAAGTCGGCTGACAACTCTTTGGCGAATTCGTCGCTGGCTTCGGGAATGCTTCGTGTCTTAACGGCCTTGATGTCAACTTCGTAGGTCATGGTCTTGCCGGCCAGACGCTTGTCGGAGAAGTCGTCGGCGTACTTCACGTCAAAAGAACGGTGTTCGCTGGCCTTCGCGCCGCGAAGGTTCTCGCTGAATTCGGGGATGGTATTGTCGCCGCCAATCTCCACCATGACCTCATCGACTTCTACGGGCTTGGCATCGGCGTTCTCGGCGCTCTCCCTGGGGATGCCACGGAACCCTACGACAGCGAAATCGCCATCCATCAGCAGACGGTCTTCCTCGACGGCGTTATAGGTGGCGTGCTGGAGACGCAGGTTCTTCAGCGCCTGCTCAACGTCTTCCTCGGTAACGTTGGTGTCGATCGTTTCCGGCCTGATGTCGGCGTAGTCTGCGACGGTGAAATCGGGCAGAATCTCGAACTCGGCCTTGAACGTCAGCGGCTCGTTGTCGTGGAGATGGAGATCGGTCACGCGCGGCTGTGACACCGGCATCAGGTTCTGCTTTTTCGTCTCCTCGCGAAAGTACATCGGAACCAGCAATTCAACCAGCTCGCTCCTGATTTCGTCAGCAAAACGCTGGCGAACGACGGTAACCGGGACCTTACCTTTGCGGAATCCGGGTATGCGGGCAAGCTTTGCATAGCGGGTGAGTATTTTCTCGCGCTCAACGTTGACCACGTCGACGGGAACTTCCACGTTGAGTTCGCGCTTGCAAGGATTGGAGGTTTCGGCCGGATTGGTGTCAGGCGCGGTTGCTTCAGTCGTCAAAGGGATGCCTTTAGGAACAGTTGTTGAATGCGGCGCCTCCCGGGGAAGCACTTGGCGCCACTCTTCGGCAAGGCCGCAGGAGGCGCACATCTACACGCCCGGTGGACAAAATCTGAACGGTCCTTCCCTAGGTAGTGTAAGAGAGCGCGCGGGAGCGGTCAAACCTACGGCGGGGCCGTTTGGCCCTTAGAATAGTGCCGATGCCCGCCGCGTTAACAGTCCTCAATAAGGAGATCATTGCATGCACGAAGTGTCCACGATTGGTCGATTATCGGGAGCAGATCGGCCGCGAGAAGCGGCGTGCGTACCGCGACCATGAGTACTGGGCGCGTCCCGTGCCGGGGTTTGGCGATCCCCGCGCCCGGCTGCTTATTCTGGGGCTGGCGCCAGGCGCGCACGGCTCCAATCGCACCGGCCGACCCTTTACGGGCGACGCGTCGGGGAATTTCATGTACCCCATCCTGCATCGGGTGGGGTTCGCGTCGCAGCCAAATGCGGAGCATCGCAAGGATGGCCTCGAGCTAACCGACTGCTACATCACCGCGGCCGTTCGCTGCGCCCCGCCCGACAACAAACCGCTTCCCAGTGAACTGGCGAATTGTTCGCACTACCTGGATCGTGAGCTGGCTATCCTGCAGAACTTAAAGGTCGTTGTGGCACTGGGGAAGATAGGATTTGACGCTTATCTGGCACACCTCAAGCGGACAGGAGTGCTTGCGCAGAAAGCCGGAATTGTATTCGGGCACGCAAAGCGCTACGAAATGCCTAACGGTGTCACGCTGATCGCCAGCTACCACCCCTCCAATCAAAACACCGCGACGGGGAAGCTGACAGCGGCCATGTTCGAGAGTGTCTTTCGATCGGCAAAACGCACGGTCGAAGGCAACCGTCAGTCATTTCCCAGATGACATTGGAGAGTACCGAGAAATTCACAAGAGTGCTCCGAGTTGAACTTGTCACGATGGAGGAATCCAGCCATAATTGATCGTGCACCCCTACAAGCTCCACCTTGACTACGCTGCCTGGACAGCGCACGGGGCTCCCCTTTTTACAAGCAGAGTGGAGCGGCCCTGCGGGCGGCACAAATCCACACAACAGAGGATGGAATGGCGGCCAAGTACATCTTTGTGACCGGCGGCGTTGTGTCTTCGCTTGGCAAGGGACTGGCGGCGGCTTCGATCGGCTGCCTGATGGAGAGCCGAGGGCTCAAAGTGTCGCTGCAAAAGTTCGATCCTTACCTCAACGTCGATCCCGGGACCATGTCGCCGTTCCAGCACGGCGAAGTCTTTGTGACCGATGACGGCGCCGAAACCGACCTTGACTTGGGTCACTACGAGCGCTTTACCCACAGCCGCTTAAGCCGCGACAACAACTGGACTACGGGCCGCATCTACGAAAACATCATCGCCAAGGAACGCCGCGGCGACTATCTTGGCAAGACCGTCCAGGTCATTCCGCACGTCACCAACGAAATCAAGAGCGCGATGAAGAAGGTTTCGCAGGACGTGGACCTGGTGATCGTCGAGATCGGCGGCACGGTCGGCGATATCGAGTCGCTGCCTTTTATCGAAGCCATTCGGCAGATGCGGCAGGAGTTGGGCCGCGACAACACACTTTTCGTACACGTGACGCTGGTACCGTATATCGCTGCTGCGGGAGAACTGAAGACCAAGCCAACCCAGCACTCGGTGAAGGAATTGCTCAGCATCGGAATCCAACCAGATATCTTGCTGTGCCGCACCGACCGCTATCTATCGCATGACATCAAGTCGAAGATCGCGCTGTTCTGCAACGTGGAGGAAGAGGCGGTCATCACGGCCAAGGATGTGGCTTCAATTTATGAGGTTCCTCTGGTCTTCGCGCACGAAAAGGTGGACCAGTTGGCGCTGCGTTACCTGCGCATCGAGGCGCCGGCACCGGACCTTGCCAATTGGGAAGAGCTGGTGCATCGCGTTTACAATCCGCGGGATGAGGTAACCATCGGCATCGTCGGTAAGTATGTCGAGTACGAAGACTCCTATAAATCCTTGAAGGAAGCATTGGTACACGGGGCACTGGCCCACAATCTGAAGCTCAACGTCGATTGGATTGAAGCAGAGGGCCTGGAGTCAAAAGACCAGACCGTCGAGGCGCAATTGGAGGCGGTGGATGGAATCCTGGTCCCCGGCGGCTTCGGAAAACGTGGGATCGAAGGTATGTTGAGGGGAATTCAGTACGCCCGAGAAAACCATGTACCGTACTTCGGGATCTGCCTTGGCATGCAGACAGCATGTATTGAATTCGCTCGCAACGTGTGCGGATTGGAGCAGGCTAATTCCAGTGAGTTCGATCCGGCGACGCCACACCGCGTGATCTACAAGCTCCGCGAACTGCGTGGAGTTGAGGAACTGGGTGGAACCATGCGCTTGGGAGCATGGGCGTGCCGGTTGGAGAATGGGTCGCTCGCACAGAGGGCCTACGGACAAACCGAGATCAGCGAACGCCATCGCCATCGCTATGAATTTAACCGTGAGTATGAGGGCACTCTTACCGCAGGCGGCCTGCGAATTACAGGATCGACTCCCGATGGAACCTATGTTGAGATCGTGGAGATACCCAGCCATCCATTCTTCCTGGGTTGCCAGTTTCATCCCGAATTCAAGTCCAAACCGCTGGAGCCCCATCCCTTGTTCAAAGCGTTTATCCATGCGTCTTACGAGCGGCGCACGGCCCAAAAGCGGCGGCACGCGGAGACTGAAATCGAACAGTTTCTTCGGCGGGAGCAGATCAAGCAATAGAAGACGGAAGCACAAGCGTGCCGAAGGTCTAGTAGACAGTTCCAGTGAAACTGTTAATAGCCGATAGTTCGCCATAAGTTACAACCGACTCTGATAGAGCTTCGTCAACCGCACGTGGAAGGGTGAGCCATAGTCCCCGCGTATTAAGGACCCGATGCTAGGCGTGCTACTACCCTGCGGCCAATAGGTCATTATCTGTAGAGGTAGCAGAGGCTTCGGTTGCCGCTTCGACGGTTTTTTCCTGAGACTGAAAGCAGTCGGTAATTAGGTGCCAGGGTTACTCGTGGTCTGAGCGCGTTCGGCGGTCCTGTGAGTAACAAGAGCGAATTCGGAGGTCGGGCTGCCGAGTGTGGTTTGGTTGCCCGAGGAATATGGATGAAATGGTGGAGACACTATCTCTTCGAGTCGAACCTTTTGCCCTACTGTGGTCTTAATTAGCGTCGAAAATCCCGATCTACAACCTTATCTTCCTTTCTTCCTTTCTTCATGTCAGTGGGCCACCGTTTACGATTGCCGCCAGAGATCTTAGCGCTGGGCTGGCACTCGCTTTGCTAATGAGCGACACAAACTCGGGAGCGTAGCCTCGGTTGGCGGCGGGCTGGATTGGTTTTGACCGGCCCGGCTGTTCTCACGACGTAGCAGGCCACCGCCTCGGCCCTGAGTGTGCAGGCCCACACATCAACCGGTGGGGCGAATGTGATGGTACTGGGGTTCGTGAGGAGTCCGGAGCTGTTGTCGGAATGAGGGTCAAAGCACATCACAGCTTTTGTTTTCAATGAACTAACCGCGGCTACTGATCCGGCAGCTCAGGTTCGACCGGTGAAGTTGGCATTGCGTGCGGCCGGCCTTTCTCCCTCACGTCTCGCGATTGAAGTGGAGCGGGGAGGCACACTTCGCCACGAAAAATCGACAAAAGAGGCACCTTTTGTTAATTGGGCAACAGTAGGGTAACCCATATGGTAGGTACCTCGCGCCTGATCTTGTCCAAGCTCCAGTCCAGAGGCAAATCTCGCGTGTGGGCTTGCTCTGCTGTAAATTGGGGAATCTTCAGCGACTTGATGACGGAAGCAGGAACAGTAGATGTCGCGGAAACTGATCGGGATCATCTCGATTTTGATGCTGGCTGGGGTCTTAAGCGGCGTGAGTTACGCCAACCCTATCCCAACGCAGATTATCTTTGGGCCGAGTACGGCTGGCTAAGTCACATCTAGCACCAGTTCAGTGAGCCTGACCCGTCTCTCCGGATGGGCTTGCCAAGCGGCCAACACCTGGGGCTTCACCCTTTCGAATGCCACCATCGGGGTAACCGGCGGCAGTAACGGCGTCCACACGCTGGCGACCAATACGGAGACCTTCACAGTGACGATCGGCTCCAAGTTGCTCACAGGGGACCTCCCGCTGAATACCGTGACGAGTTCGGGGTCGCTTACGCCGCTGTTTCTAGGGACGATTACCAACACGGGCGAGTCGGGATTCGCGGTCACGGGCTTTCCTGCAGGAGCGGTGGTTGACACCGATCACTGGATCCTCAGTTTTGGGTCGAAGATTTACTCACTCCTCTCCGGGAGCATCCGGCAGCCCCGTACACAATTGTCGTAAAGTAGAGGTGTCAGTTGGCGGGGGTAGCGCCGACGCCGGAGTTCGACGTGTCTGTACCGTTTTCGATTGGCCAAATCCAGGTGGGTGGCGGGGGGCTATTCCTGATCGCAGGACCCTGCGTGATCGAGAGCGAAAGGCACGCGCTGAAGATGGCGGAATCGATCTGTGCCATCGCCAACCGCAGGAAACTGCCCTTTATCTTCAAGGCGTCCTACGACAAGGCCAATCGAACCTCCATCCGCAGCTTCCGAGGACCGGGACTGGCGGAGGGACTGCGGATTCTCCAGACAGTCAGAAGTTCAGTCGGAGTGCCAGTCCTGACGGATGTGCACGAGACCGGCGACGTTCCCCGCGTTGCAGAGGCCGTTGACGTGCTGCAGATTCCGGCGTTTCTCTGCCGCCAAACCGATCTGCTGGTGGCAGCAGCGAAGACTGGCCGTGCGCTGAACATCAAGAAGGGTCAGTTTGTTTCGCCGTGGGACATGAGGCATGCCGTAGAGAAGGTTCAAGAGGCCGGTGGCCAGCGAGTTTTGCTAACCGAGCGAGGCGCCTCGTTCGGCTATAACAATCTCATAGTGGACATGAGGTCGTTGGCGGTGATGCGAGAGTTTGCCCCCGTGGTTTTCGACGCCACACATTCGGTGCAGCTTCCCTCTGCGGGAACATCGAACGGGCACGAAGGGCCGAAGCAAAGCGGAGGACAGCCGGAGTTTATTCCGCTGCTGGCGCGCGCCGCCGTGGCTGCGGGAGTGGACGGCGTTTTTCTGGAGGTGCACGACAATCCGCCGATGGCTAAGTCCGATGGGGCAAACGCGCTCGACCTGAGGGATCTCCCTGACGTACTGGATCAGTTGATCGCGGTTCATCAGGCATTGAACTGAGGTGGGAGCACGGCCACAGAATTGTGCGATTTCGCAATATCTAGTTGCAGGGAAAAGAGGTTAGCGAACCAGCTCGTTGCGCGAACTTTCGCTGCAAAATTGCGCCGTTTGCTGTCGGAATCCGACGTTTAGGCCTTAAAATATAGGGAGTTTGCCGACCAGGTTGCTATCCTCCCCTGAGGCGTCGGATTGCCACCGCAGCGCTGCAACCAGCCTCAGTACAAGAGATCACAGCTCTAACTCTAGGAGTCTTACATTGTCGAAGAAGCGATATCTGTTTACCTCTGAATCGGTGACGGAAGGTCACCCCGATAAAATTGCCGATCAGATTTCTGATGCAATTCTGGACGCCTGCCTGAAGGAGGATCCCTACAGCCGGGTGGCCTGCGAGACGCTAACCGCCACCGGCCTGGTGGTGATCGCGGGTGAAATCACCACCAAAGCGTACGTTGATTTTCAGAGCCTGGTGCGCGGAGTGGTCGCTTCCATCGGCTACGACAACGCCCTTTATGGATTCGATTCCAACACCTGCGCGGTGATCTCGTCGATCAACAAGCAGTCGGGCGACATCGCCATGGGCGTGGACACCGGAGGCGCCGGCGATCAGGGGATGATGTTCGGCTATGCCACCAACGAAAACGCCAACTACATGCCGACCCCGATTTTTCTGGCGCACAAGTTGACCCAGCGCCTTTCAGAAGTCCGCAAGAACGGTACCCTTCCTTACCTCCGGCCCGACGGCAAGTCTCAAGTCACAGTGGAATACGACGAGAACCACAAGCCTGTCCGCATCGATGCGGTGGTGATTTCGTCGCAGCACTCGGAAAACGTCACCAACGACGAACTGCGAGCTGACATCCTGAAACACGTGATCCAGGCCGCACTGCCGGCGGAAATGCTCGATGAGGACACGAAGTACCACATCAATCCGACGGGACGGTTTGTGATCGGCGGTCCGATGGGCGACACTGGTTTGACCGGACGCAAGATCATTGTGGACACCTACGGCGGCATGGGCCGTCACGGCGGCGGCGCCTTCAGCGGCAAGGATGCGACGAAGGTGGACCGCTCGGCGTGCTACATGGCGCGGCATATCGCGAAGAACATCGTTGCGTCAGGACTCGCCGACCGCTGTGAAGTGCAACTGGCGTATGCCATCGGCGTGGCTGAGCCGGTAAGCGTGCTGATCGACACGTTCGGGACGGCCAAGGTCGCCGAGCAGACGATTTCCGAGCTGGTGCGGGGCAACTTCCAGTTGACGCCGAAGGGAATTATCGAGTCGCTGAACCTGCGCCGGCCGATCTACCGCAAGACCGCTGCATATGGACATTTCGGACGGAATGAGCCCGAGTTTACCTGGGAGCTCACTGACAAGGCCGCAACCCTGCGGGAACAGGCTGGCCTGGCGCCGCTCGAAGCACAGAAGGCTGCGAAGTAGTTCTGATTCCGGGGCGCCTGCGGCTGCAGAGTGCCCCTCACAAAACCCTGCGAACGCGATTGCCCTGGAGTGATCGCACGCGTCGAGTCCTTGAAGCAAGACTTCAGAACGGGAGCATATGTCGACCACAACTACACAGACCGCGGGCGATATCGCCAACCTTGAACTGGCCGATCTAGGCAAGAAGCGCATTGACTGGGCGAACCAGTCGATGAAGGTCCTGCAGATCATCCGCAAAGAATTCATTAAAAACCAGCCACTGAAAGGCATCCGAATTTCGGCGTGCCTGCACGTCACCGCTGAAACTGCGAACCTCGCCATTACCTTGCGGGACGGCGGCGCCGACGTGGTGCTGTGTGCTTCCAACCCGCTTTCCACGCAGGACGATGTTGCGGCCTGCCTGGTGCGGGACTGCAACATTCCGGTTTACGCCATCAAGGGCGAGGACAACGATACGTACTACTCGCACATTATGGCTGCGCTCGATCACAAGCCCCACGTCACCATGGACGATGGCGCCGACCTGGTCACGACTGCGCTGACCAAGCGCAAGGAAATCCTCGAGGGCATCATTGCCGGCACCGAAGAGACCACCACCGGCGTGATCCGGCTGCGGGCGATGGCCAAGCAGGGCGTGCTGAACTACCCCATCATCGCTGTAAACGACGCCGATACGAAACATCTGTTCGATAACCGCTACGGTACCGGGCAGTCCACCATTGACGGCATCGTGCGCGCCACCAACTTCCTGCTGGCGGGATCGAAGTTCGTGGTTGCAGGCTACGGATGGTGCGGCCGCGGTCTGGCGAGCCGCGCGCGCGGCCTGGGCGCCGAAGTCATCGTGACAGAGATCGACCCGACGAAGGCGATTGAGGCGGTCATGGACGGCTACCGTGTGATGAGCATGGACGAAGCCGCGAAGATCGGCGACGTATTCTGCACGGTCACGGGCAATAAGAGCGTGCTCCGCAGGGAGCACTTCGAAGTCATGAAAGACGGGGCGATCATTTCCAACTCGGGCCACTTCAATGTGGAGATCGATATACCGGCGTTGGAGAAGATGTCGTCGTCGAAGCGCACAACTCGTGCGTTCGTGGAGGAGTATTCACTGAAGGATGGCCGCAAGATTAACCTGCTGGGCGAAGGGCGCCTGATCAACCTGTCCTCGGCAGAAGGGCATCCGCCGTCGGTAATGGACATGAGCTTTGCTGACCAGGCACTTTCGGTTGAGTACCTGGTGAAAAACCATGCGACGCTCGAGAAGAAGGTATTCCCAGTTCCGGAAGACCTCGACAAGCGGGTGGCCAAGCTGAAGCTGGAGTCGATGGGCATCAAGATCGATCGGCTGACACTGGAGCAGGAAGAATATCTGGCGAGCTGGTCGGAAGGTACATAAGAAGCGGACACCAGTTGTTTGTGGTCTCGTGGGCGGCACTAGTGCCGCCCGCTTTTAGTCTGAGGAGACTTGCGGGCTACTTGGCGTCGATGACCAGGATCGACACGCGGTGCTCGCGGGCGCAGTCAAAGCTGATCTTCTTGCCGTCGGCAGACCACTTTGGCGAAGTGCAGCGGGAATTCTGATCGGTGAGCCGGGTTACGTTGGCGCCGTCCGGGTTCATCGTGTAGATGTCAAAGGCGCCGGCGCGGTTTGAGGCAAATACGATTTTGCTGCCATTGGGTGACCAGTATGGCCAGCCGTCGAACGCCGGATCATTGGTGAGGTTTCCAGCGCCGCTGCCATCGGCGTTCATCACCCATACTTCCGAATTCTTTGGCGGCAGCACTTTGCGAAATGCGATCCTTCCGCCATCGGGCGAATAATTCGGATAAGTATTGATGCCCCCGAGATTCGTCAACCTGCGCTCGTCGCTGCCGTCATCGCGAACGGTGTAGATCTCATAACGCTCGCCTTCCGCCGCCGCTGACTGGTTCGGATTGTCACGTGCGGAGCAGAAAATGATGAGCTTTCCGTCCGGCGACCAACCGGGATGGATGTCATCCGAGCCGCTATGGGAAACCCGCCGGATGTTCTTTCCGTCCCCATCCATGACGTAGATCTGGTTGTGACCGCTACGGTCCGAGCTAAAGGCGATGCTGCGGCCATCCGGCGAGTAAGCTGGGGTAATGTCGTCGGAGTCGGAGTGGGTGAGACGTACAACTGCGCCCGAGGTCAGGTCCTGCATGTAGATGTTGTAGTGTTTCCCACCGCGATCCGAGTCAAAGGCCAGGTGCCTTCCGTCTGGCGACCACGAACTTTCCTCATTACTGACGCCTGCCAACTCGACGGGCTTCTCATACGGCGGGTTGGCGGCGAAAGCGCACGAGCCCGCAACCAAGGCTGACGCCAGCACGAATGCTCGGCGATGTGCGGAAATTGAAATCATTCCTCGCAGATTCGCACGCCGCATGAACGCTTAGACTTCGCATCCGGAGAGATGTCAACATTCCTTCTGGTGATCAAGCATGTCGGCTCAGTTGGTCCGGCGACTCACAGCACCACGATGGTAATCCCCCGGTTGCCGCGCCCGAAATCGCGGTCTTCTTTGAGGGAAGGGAAGCGCTTAACCAATTCCCACCCACGTTCGTCACTCTTGCACCAATTTTCGCCGTAGATGCAATCGCGGATCTCGCCGCGCTCCGCCATTTGCCTGAGGGTTGCTTGCAGGGCAATTCTCAAATCACCGCCGACCCCACTGGAACCGTAGCCGTGGATGAACTTCAGGACGTTGACACCGATTTTTCGAGCCAACTGCAATTCATCGGTGAGCCGGATGCGGGCCTGTGCGACCGTCGGCAAACCCTGTTCAAGATTGACGGTTCTTAGTTTCATTACGGTTCAGAATCACCTGAACTATGTAAGCGGAGTAGTAGCGAAACGAGTGCTTCGTTCCAAACTAACACGCGTTGCCGCTGTGGCAGCCGACCAGAATCGCGAAGGCTGTTGAAGATTGGCTGCAATCAGGCACCAAGCCGCATCGCCTTCTACCACTTTTGGGGTGTATCAATCCTGGCGAAGAGTGTGATTTGGAGGCCAGATTGGTTACCCTGTCTGTGGGGGATGGGGAGTGATCCCCATAAGCTGCTGATAACATTGTGCCGATTTGGGAACAGATTGAACATAGGGAATTTTTTCGCTGGCGTGATTGGTGACTTCGGTGGTACTTTAGTAACTTCAGGCGGGATGCAATTCGATGTATTGTGAAGTGGTGGATACTCTTATGACCGCTGAATCACATCCCGACTTGCGAAATACAGTTCGCTTCCCGTTGCACTTGCAAGTGACCCTGAAGACCGCAAGGGAAGAATACCAGGCAGAGACGATCGACATTTCGGCAGGCGGAATTCTTTTCCGAACAGAGACTGAAGTTGAGCTGGGTTCGGAGGTTGAATTTACGGTAGCTATGCCGGGAGAGGTACTGGGTGCCGATCGCGACGTGCTGGTGAAATGCCAAGGCCGCGTAGTGCGATGCACTGAGGAGTTGAGCGGCCGGAACGTGGCGGTTGTCATCGATGAATACCATTTTGAGCGCCTCTGAACACTCAGTTACTGCGGTTCACCACCAGGAAATAGAGCGACCGCCCCTGCGACTTGGCACCAATGCACACTCCAACGGTGCCGATTTGGGGCACAGATCGGTTCGGCTCATCGTTGCAGACTCGGAAGCTATTTTCCGGGTCGGCATGGGCAAGATATTCGCGGTTGAGAAAGACCTCGAGGTTGTTGCCCAGACTGAGACGCTGCAACAGACATTGACCGCGGCGTCGAGTACCCCTGCGGATGTAGTTCTGTTCGAAGCAGGTTTGTCACCCAACCCTGCGGAATCAATATCCGAAGTCATCCGCCGTGCCCAGCCGGGAACGAAGATCATCGTCGTTGCGCATCGCACCGGCGAAGAGGAAACCGTCGACTACCTACGGCGCGGGGTCCGAGGTATTCTGACCCGGTCGGTGTCACCTGACTTGCTCGTCCGATGCGTCAGGAAGGTTGCCGCCGGTGAGACATGGCTCGACAACCAGGCAGTCAACTGGGTGATTGAGGCATACCGTACCCAGGCCGAGCAGGGCCTCACGCCGAAACACCAGCTCCGGCTTAGCGAGAAGGAGATGATGATCATTGGTGGCGTCACCCAGGGCCTCAAGAACAAGGACATCGCTCAGGAGGTTGGCACCACGGAGCAGGTGGTCAAGAACTATCTGCGAAAGATCTACGACAAACTGGGCGTATCTGATCGTCTCGAGCTCGCCCTCTATAGCATGCATCGCCGTTTGCTGGATGGCTACGTTCCGGCATCTGCTCGCGACATTCCCTTGCCGGCAGCGGGTGCTCCGGCGGCTAATTCGCATGCCGCATCCTCCGGTTCCTCAGCTTGGCACAACGGCCAAAGCAAGAAGGAATAAGCTGCCTCGCCAAGAATCCGCGTTTGGAGTGGACCGCATTGCGTGTCCGACGGTGATGCGCGGGTATCGCGTTCTGGTGTGGCGAGCGAGTGAGCCGAGGCGCGCTACAATGATTGGGTTCCCCCGGATTTGACGCAGGATGGCTTTCCGATTTGGGTTTGTAGTCGTGCAAGCCAATTCAATTCATGCGAGGCGCTATGAAGGGCGATGCCAAGGTCATTGATTTTCTCAATCAGGTTCTGAAGGCGGAATTGACGGCCATCAACCAGTATTTCCTCCACGCGGAAATGTGCGAGAACTGGGGCTACGGGCGCCTGGCGAAACTCATCCGCAAAGAGTCGATTGAGGAAATGACGCATGCCGAGAAGCTAATTGAGCGGATTTTGTATCTCGACGGCACTCCCAATATGAGCGACTACTTCAAGATCAACATCGGCCAGACAGTGGAACAGCAGTACAAGAGTGATTTGCAGTTGGAATACGACGCCGTGAAACGCCTCAATGAGGGCATTCAGTTGTGCATTTCGTTGAACGACGGAGGCTCGCGCGAGCTGGCGGAGAAAATTCTCTCCGACGAAGAACACCACGTCGATTGGCTGGAGGCGCAACTGCATGCCATCGGAGAGATGGGATATCAGAATTACCTGGCGCAGCAGTTGAAAGAAGAAGAATAGAACTGCTGGCTACCTAGAGCGCGCCCGCAGCGAATGCCGAGGACGGGTGCGCAATACGCTACAATGAAATCTGTCGGGCGCTGCGGACTCGCGCAGTGCTGGCGCTTCGTGATTCGGAGAGATGGCCGAGTGGCTGAAGGCGCACGCTTGGAAAGCGTGTGTACTCGAAAGGGTACCCAGGGTTCGAATCCCTGTCTCTCCGCCATATTTTCAATAACTTAGAGTCAAATGGCGGTCAACGCGGTCAAATTAGCCGAATTACTGAATAGCCAGCCTGACTACTGCGCTGTTGGCTGCTCGCATCCCCTCGGCCATGGAACTGCCGTACTTCGTGGTCATGGTGATGTTGGCGTGCCGCATCAAATCCTGCTGTATCCCGAGCGGCGTACCGTTCGCGTCCATCCAGGTGCGGTACGTGTGCCGGAATGTGTGCCAGCCCACAGACTCGCCCAGGCCTGCACGCTTGCCAGCCGGGATGATGTGATCGCGCTGCACCGCGTTCAGGTAATACGGCATGGCTCCGGCAACCCAGGGCGATGCCCATATCCAATCGCTGTCAGCCTTGAACTCCGAGATTGACCGCCAGTCCTTGAGCACTGCGATAAGCGCCGGATCGAGCGGTAGCCGAGCCTTGCTCTTCTTCGTCTTTACGGCGTCTACTCGATTGGCGATCACGCTGCGCTGAATCAATACCTGCCGGTCTACCCAATTAAAGTCAGACCATTTCAGGCCGGCAATCTCCGAACGGCGAAGCCCGAGACACATTGCAACCAACACCATCGTGCGGTAAGGCTCGGTGACGATCTGTTGCAACAATCTGCCGAACTGCTCGGGCGTCAGTATCAGCGGGTCCTTGTCAGTCAGCGTCCCGCCCTCAATACGAATCAGGTCCATCGGGTTGCGCTGCATTTCGAACATTTCGCACAGCATCGCGTACTCGAACACTTGGCGCATGACGCTCTTGATGTGAGCCTTCGTTTTCTGCGCCAAGGGTAGGGTGAGGAACCAGCGATGCACGGCCGACGGTTTCACTGCGCCGAGGTCGAGGTCTCCCCATATCGGCAATACGTGCTTTTCGAGGTTGTTGCGGTATCCGCCGCTGGTCGTGAATCGCTTCGGCATACGCTCGGTCATGTAGCGCCGAGCTGCCGTTTCGAAGGTGACGATCGGCATCTTATGAGTGGGATTAGCGGTCGGCACGAATCCCGAGGCCAGCCGTAACGCTTTAGCCTTGGTCGGGATCTCGGCAAGGGTGCCAAGTCGCTCGTTCCGGCGCGCGCCGGTCGAGTGATCTTTCCAGCGGTACACCCACACTTTTCTGCGGGGGTCCAGGTACACCGAACCACGTTGATAGTGTTGTCTCTTCACGTTTATCCTTCCTTTCGCTCCTCGGGCGAAAGCTGGTGGCGCAACAATTCTATCCTTCCCGTAATCCATTCATCCAGAGAAGAAGCGCGGAACCGCCAAACCTTGCCGAGCTTCAGCCCGGGGATAGCGCCCCGCGAGGCCATGTCCCGAACCGTGACTGGGTGGAGATTCAATATCCGCGCCGCTTGTGCGGCGTCAATTAAGGGTTCGATGGCGTCGTCCATGGACTTATCTCCCGAATCGAGATTCCCTAGAATCAGGGATCGCTGCAGCGCCGAAGGCGCCCGAGGTCTTTTGTGAGTTGCACCCGAAGTTTTGCATTTGTTACTCAGTCGTTTTCAGTTGCAAAATCATCTTTTTCTCCAACGCACAACTGCCTTGACGGCATCCAAACAAATCAGCGCATTGCACGTCACGTGCGGTGAACTTTTGGTAGCGTCTTTATTTCCGGGAGAACCGCGACAGCGCTCGTTACTTGGCCAATTTCTTTGTACCTCGGTGCGATATAGCAGCGACCGAAGCCGAAGATCCTCACGGTGCCGGATCTGCAGATTCTGTTTAGCCCCAAAGCGAATTTCGGTCAAACGGCAGCGCTCCAGCAGCACTGCGCCATGGCTGATCGCATCTCTTGCTACACTCTTCGATCGTGATTTCCGCTGGCAAAGCTCAATCTGTGCAGCTGTGAGGACGCCGGGACGACGCGGCCGTAAACATGTGTGTACACAACGAGAGGCAATGAGAGAAATCGGATCAACCCATTTACTCTCATACCTTTGAGGGGGATGGCACTGGGCTTATTGAACCGCCGGTGAAGGAGTTTACGACGGACAACACAGACCCTTCGCACTGCGGCATCGCGTGCTTAACCCGATTCCCCGCAAGCAGATCGCTGGCCGGAAGACCATGCCCGTGGTGGAGCAACCCGCTCGAGAAGTCGTCCGGTGGCATCTTTAACTTGCTAACTATTTCTAACGACCCGCATTCTATTTGGTCATTGGATCCTGGTTCATCGAGGCATTCGGGCCCGTGTGCCGGTATGAGGTGATGGCAACTTTGTGCTCTGCAGCCGAAGCGAAATCAGATCTTTCACCGATTCGTCGTCTGACTTCCTGGAGCCACACTCTTGGATTGGAGCCGTGAATCACGCGGCCAAGGAATCCCAGCTTTTCCGCCGCGTTGTCGCGGTTGTTCCGGATATCGTCCTTGCTGATCCGGGTGTAGAGTGCAAGAAAGCTCTCCATGCTGCATGGCTTGGCAAAAACATAAGTGGCATGGCCGAGCTCTGGGGTCTCCACCACAACCGCCTTCTCAAGATCGAAAATGTATTCAGCTCGAAACAGATAGATTTTCCGGGAGCGGCGCGAGAGCTGGCGATAGAAGAAAGGGTCGTAGTCGGGACGCCAGCTGATCTGTGCGATGTCGAAGTCTCCAGGAATACGAAGATCCGAGCAAATCTTTTCTAGCTCTTTTCTTTCGATAGCGCGGTGTTCAAGAGCCGAGCGCACCTCATCCAAGGCCCTCGAGTACTGGCCGAAGCGATGATATGTCTGGCGGGCTGCCTCCACTTGCTGCTGGAAGTCGCCGGGGAGGTTGACGCGCAAGCGACTGGGCAAAGCGGTCTCCCATTCCACGAGTTCCCACTCGCCGCGACGCTTGCGATATTTGCCGCTCTGCACGAAGGTTGCGTCGACCTCGAGCTTGACACCCGAAAGATGCTTCCACTGGTTCCAGGTGGAATCCCAAACCGTGTGCAGGGCGGCAGGATCCAGCCAGAACTGGAGCTTTCGGCGTGCGTCACGACACATTGCCGAATCGTCGTAGAAATCACACTTCCGGAGAGGAACATGAAACCGGCGCTGGCGGCGATCCGGCAAGAACCCGAGAATACGACGCGCAAAGAAGATATGTCCATCGCGGGAGGGCGTGCCCTCGACCAAAAGAGAACCAAAGCCGCCGTAAGGAAAGACAGCCGGCGCCTCAGGATCGGCCAAGAGCCCATCGTAGCAGGCACGTAATTCTGGTTGCGCCACGATATTGAAGGCGCGCTCCAGGGCCACTTGCTCACGGCGGTCAGCACGACCGGATGCGAGTTCCAGAGCGCGCAGCTTGTAGGCTACGCGTAGCTCGGCCGGAGAGGCGTTTTGAGGAATACGCAAGATGTCGTAGAGAGTGGAACGACGAGCTTTATCATCTGCCAGCGGAACAGGCAAGAAGTGATCACGAAGAACCGCACAGGGAAGGAAAACCGAGGATATGCCAAGACCGGGCCGTTGAACCTCCGCCGCGACAAAGAGGAGGCCGCGCTTGTCCGGTCTGGGTTGGGTGACGTATCCGATCGGCCCCTGATAACAGTAACGATCACGTTCCGAAAGAGAGTGCTTAGTGACATAGATTTCAGTCCCGGTTGCCGAGTTTTCCGCGGGGATAGGGAAGGCGATCTCATCGCCGACTGCGAGATGGGCGGCAAGAAAACGCGATACTCGTAGCCTGATGCGATTAGCAAGTATGCAGGTCGGAGGGCTGTCCCGCGGGTCGACACTGGTGATGCGCTCTCGACCGATCGGCATCGCGGAAGTCGACGGCATCAAATCTACATGCATGCTGGCGGGCATTATAGAGCAGTCTTCTTGCACTCGCCCGCGGCATTACACTTCGAACTCAACCTGACGAAGGCACCAACGAATCGCGAAATTGTGGGGACTGAGCATCGGCTTCGCCTCGCATCACTTCACCGGGTCGGGCGTTGATCTGCTTTGATCGGCACAATCGCTTCGATCGTCACGACTTCAGGGTCATGGCTGCCGGCACATCGACGGTATGGCCGTTATACGACCAGATGAAAGGGAGACATCCGGGAACGCTGGCCGACTTGAACGGAGCCGTTTTCCGGCAGACGCATTCTTTAACCTCATTCCAGCCTGGGATCGAAAGGAACTACCACTGGGTGAGAGTCAACACGGGTAGCTCCAGCAACCTGGTCCTTCCGGATGCCAGGCTGCGCGTCCGAACTGGGTATTTCACCTTGGACGCAAAACCTGTGACGGCAATACTGGTAAATGGCGATCTTTCGCGCGAAAGAAATCGACCGCCAATCGGAAGCCCGACCCAGTAATGCACACCAACAGGACGCCGGCAGCCATTTCGTCGCTGGCGGTTTTTTTTGTGAGCATTGTGAGCGCCAGAATTAAATCGGCGAGCAACAACAGAGTTAGTGATAATCCGCGATGAAACGTGCGGAGTTCCGACTGCAACCATGAATCAGGTTGCACCTGAAGACTTCGGCCCTCATCAGAATCTGTACATCGCGACTTTATTGGACAGGAATTACAATCGTGCGCTGCCGCGCGATACAGCACCGCCGTCGATTCACGTCTCACTTCGGCCCGATAAAGATGCTTCCCATTCGGACATCTCCAGAGGTCTAGGTCTGGGTGATAACTAAATCCTACGGTTCGCAGGCGTTTGCTACGGTGATGAGAATGGCGTGCTAGCAATTCCAGCAACACGGCGATGCCAGTCAGAAAAACTGCGTAGCCGCACGCCAGGAGAACGCTCGTGTCAATATTACGCACCCTACCGTTCTCCACTGGTACTCGCCAGTTCGGTGAACAGAATCTCCTTCGGTTCTTCAGCCGTGACCTGCGTCCTCATGTAACGGACTCCGAGCCAGCAGAGATACAGGACCGGCAACGCACCGCCGAGGATGAAGACGACGTCACCAGGGAACCTCAGCCATTCAATCAGTGAATTGCTGGGGTTGCTGATGAACTTCAAAGTGCGGGCGTCATAGTAACCGTAAGCGATGGAGTGATACAGTTGCAAGATTCCAAGCGGAAAAAGCGTGGCGAAGACCATCCATGCGAGGCCCAGGTTCAGCGACCAGAAGCTGATTTTCGCCGCGCGATCGGACCAGCGTTCTTCCGGAATGATGTAGCGCAGGCAGAACAGC
>Ga0335070_10000603_pt1 | contig 40460 bp, 33 predicted proteins | sample Lox_Sample_13_FD_206722 | JGI IMG/M metagenome (GOLD analysis project Ga0335070, IMG submission 206722) | Soil microbial communities from Loxahatchee National Wildlife Refuge, Florida, United States - Lox_Sample_1.3 | ecosystem: Environmental > Terrestrial > Soil > Wetlands | place: USA... | reverse complement strand
TCTTTCGGCCAGCGTTGCGGGTTCCAGGCCAGGCTCAGAAAGAATTCAATTGGAAATTCCATCGGCTTCAAGTCGCCCACGTTCACGATCCAGATCCGGTTTGCCTGATACTCATAGGCGAGATTCATCTGCTCCCAAACCTTGGTGATCGGGTTCGTATTCAGCCACTTGTAGGATCGGGGATCGCCCACATAGTCAAAGTGGTAGTAAACGCCGGCGCCGCCGCTTCGATTTCGTTCCTCGGGGGTCGGCAACCGCCGGATGTTGCCCCAGTTGTCGTCGCACCAAAGCAGCGTCACGTCGTCCGGGACACGCATCCCACGCTCGTAGTACTCCTGCACCTCTTTGTAGAGAGCCCAATCCTGTGGGATCTCCGACAACTTCTTGTTCGTGTGCTGAGTTAGAATCTCTCGCTGGTCGGCGACGATCTTTTCGAGCAGAGCAACGTTCGCGCTCTCCGACATCGGGAGGTCGCCATCGCCCCGCATCCCCATCGTGATGATGCTCTCGTAATTCTTGTTGCGCTCAATGCCTTCTTCCCAGAACTTGCGCAATACATCAGCGTTTCTGGAGTAGTCCCAGGGTCCGGTGCCGTGCCGCTTCCACTCCTGCTGTGCCCGCAGCATGGGCTCGTGGTGCGAGGTCCCCATCACGATGCCGTACTCATCGGCCAGCTTGGGGTTAAGCGGATCATCTTCGTTAAACGCGTTGTTCCACATCGCCGGCCACAGATAGTTTCCCTTCAGGCGGAGCAGCAGTTCAAAGACCTTTTCATAAAACTCGTGGTTGTAGTTTCCGAATTTCTCGTGCACCCAGCCGGTCAGCGAAGGCGCCTCGTCATTCAAAAAGATCCCGCGATACTTCACCGCCGGTGGGCCTTGGATGTAGACACCACGCCTCACGTACAAAGCGTCTTTGTGGGCAACCGGCACATCAGCCCACCAGTACCAGGGCGAGACGCCGATCTGTTCGGAGAGGTCATACACGCCGTAGATTGTCCCGCGCTTGTCGCTGCCCACAATGATCAGTCCGCTACGAACGCCAGGCAGAGGATTGCGGACGACTTGGATGAAAAACGACTCCCATTTCCCGGAGATTTGCGACACGTCGATCTTGTGGCTGCGGATCAGTCGCTCGATCACAGGGCTTTTCCCAATCGTGCCCACAATAATCGCCTGCGGTCCAAGCTTCTTCTGGTCATGTGCCAGCAGAGCAGTGCAACCAGTGACCTTGGCTATATCGTTCTGCAGGTCGCTCACTGCGCGGATGACGCCCGCGTAGTCTCCTGAATCGACGTACAGGCTGGCGCAGGTCTTTCGCTCAGCGATGGCAAAGCTGCCGGGCTGCTGAGTGCCCTCGACGTACCGAGGCTGGCCGAGACCAAAACTCGCAGATAGCAAGGCCAGAAGGCAACCTAACGGGCCGAGCACGAACCGGAAGGTGAAGTGCGGTTTGATGGCGTTTGACGCGGTGCATCGATCACGTTGCGAGCGGTTGGAATCTTGGGAGAAGGAACGCATGAGGAGAATCCCCTTCCGCAAAGAGATGAATGGCACGGATCAGCCCCCTGATTATGATATATTTCGACCCTCAAACAAAATAGTTCTCTGTCTGCTTCGCGCGTGTGAATCCAGTCGCCAGTTTCGTGGGAGTGCGAGGCGACAAAGCGACGAACACCTCTCCGGCTCCAACTTCGTTAATGAAGGAGGTGGGCGACTCTCTCCGCCACGCCGGCGGAGTCGGGATCAAGCCGACGTAGGCCCGCAGCGTAAAAGGCGTCCTGGGCCTGCGTGAGTTCTTCGCCGGTAACGCAACGGTTGATTTCGCCGTAGTTCTTCACCGTCACATGACCGGCGGGGTGGTATTGCGCCATAAGGTTGATGTAGGTTTCAGGGCTCAATTCGTGGGCAACCCACTGCAGGATGTCCGGGGTTCCGGCCGCCTTGCCGGGCATCACCAGATGCCGCAAGAGGACACCTCGCAGCGCAAGCCCATGTTCATCCATCACAAGCGTCCCCACCTGCCGATGCATCTCCCGGATCGCAAGGCGCGCGGTCTCCGGATAGTCCGGAGCTTTGGCATAGAGACGCGCCTTCACCGGGTCCCAGAACTTGAAGTCGGGCATATAGATGTCGATCACGCCGTCCATCAGCGCCAGGGAGTCGAGCGAATCGTACGCGCTGGTGTTATAGACCAGAGGCAGGCGCAGGCCGCGCTGAACAGCGAGCAGTAGCGCCTCGAGAATCTGCGGCACAACGTGCTCGGGAGTGACGAAATTGATGTTGTGGCAGGCCTGTTCTTGCAGAGCGAGCATCATTTCAGCCAATTCCTGCGCCTCCACGGTTCGGCCTTCACCCTGCCAACTGATGTCATAGTTCTGGCAAAAGACGCACCGCAGGTTGCACCAGCCAAAGAAAATCGTTCCCGATCCCCGTGTTCCGCGCAGGCACCGTTCCTCTCCGTGGTGTGGAAAATAGCTGCTGACAACGGCATAGCGGCCCGTCCTGCAGGTTTTGGTCTTGTTCTCGATCCGGTTCACATGGCAGTTGCGCGGACAAAGGGTGCAGTCGGCGAGCTTCTCCAAGCCAAGCCGGACGCGGTGCTCTAGCTCCCCTGACCGCCACAGACCGAGATAAGCGGGCTGGAAGTCTCCGCTCGGCATGCACTATTACTCTACCCCTTCTCAGTGACGGAGGTGATCAGCGATGATGAGCGGCACACATGCCCCTCCCCCTTGGGTTATGGCTTCGCGTAGATTACTTCCTGCCCAAGAAGCGGATGCGCCCGGTGAAGGCGCGCCCGCTATATCCGCTGAAGGTGAGAAACTGCGGCGATTCAACGTCGTTGTTGACGAACCCGTAGTTCTTGCGTCCGGTGATATTGTCGAACCCGCCGCGGATCGCCCAGTAGAAGCCGAAGGCGTGGAATCGCTTCTCGATGTGTGTGTTCAGGGTGAAATACTGCGGGAAGCGCAAGAAAGCAGGAACGGTTTGCGTGCCGTAGGACGCGAGTTGCTGCTGATTGTTCACAAGATAGAAAGGAAAACCAGTCCGATATTCGGTGGAGTAGCCGAAGTCGAGGTGTTTGATCAGTGGCAAAGACCCCAGCGGCAGAAATCCCCAGGAGAGAAGACGATTTGGAGCATCCCATGCGTAAGGGCCGGGTTGCTGGATGCTGAAGACGGGGTTGTCCACGTTGAAATCGAGCACCTGGCTGGAGCGCGACTTTGAGCGGATGTAGGAAGCCATGATCATGTGGCCTTTTTCGAACACGCGCCGCAGGTTGATCTCAAAGGAATCGAAGTGGTCATCGCGGCGGTTCTCGAGCTCGAATTGTGCCGTGCACGGGGTTTGTGGAGTACAGATTCCTCGGACGCTGAGATCCACAGGATTCAACCAGTTGTAGGCCAAACCCTGGGTGCCCCGTTTCTGAAGAAACTCAGCTTTCAGATAAACCTGGCCGGGGAGCTTCTGCTCAAATCCGAGGCTCCAGTTGAGGTAGCGAGGCGCTTCCAGCGTCGCTCGGTTGATGGAAAAGACGGAAGTGATCGGCCCGGACGTATAACAGGGCGAGGGTTGAGTTGTGCAATCCGGCGGATTCTGGTTTTGTGGGTAAAAGTAAAAGTTGTCGATGCGCGTGCCAGCGTCGGGGCGGGCGAAGAGAAAGACAGGAGTGGCATCGTGGAATAAACCCACCCCGGCCGAAAACTTGGTGTTTCCGGATTGACTCAGAACATAGCTGGCAGCCAAGCGAGGCGAGAACAGCGCGTCGCGCACAATTTCATCCCAGTCGAAGCGCAACCCCGCTTCCAGCAACAGCCGGTTGGTGACCAGCCAGCGGTCCTGCATGTAGCCGCTGAGTTCGGCATTATGCCGTTCTCCGATCGAGGAGCCGGAAAACTGAGAGTAGCGTGAGCAAGGGTACGTCAGGGACGCGCACCCTGTCGGCGGCAGCGCCTGGACCGTACGCAGATACGAGATCGGCTGCCGCAAAAAATTGAAGTCGTAGCGCAGGCGATCCAAGTCCACGCCGATCTTGAATTGGTGATCGCCGTGCCAGTCGATCGGCTTGAAAAAGAGATTGGAGTAGAGCTGCCAGCGGTCGGCTTGAGTGTGCGCCGTGAAATAGTAGCTGCCCCCGGCGTAATCGGGATTCACGAAATACGATTCAGTACCGCGAGGAACTTCGTCCAGATCGTAGCGGTTGAATCCGAAGCCGGTTTCGAGAAGTTGACCGCTCTTGAAATAGTACTGGTCCTTCAGGCTGCCCTGATACATGGGCTGGTCGAGGGCGGGCGTGCTGGCCGACGGATTCTGCAACGACATCCCAGCGTGCTGATCGTGGGCGAAGTTCACATTGAAACTGGAGGTCAGGATGTTACGCGAGGTCAGGTTGCCCTGAATCTTGAACAGATCTCCGGCGCGCCAGAAGACGTCGTGATCGGAGCCGGGCGGCAGTTCGGTTACAACGATGTTGGCATATTCGGCATCGGCAGCGTTGTAGAACCAGGCGCGGCCTTTGCGGATCGGTCCGGACAAGGTGAGGCGCGGGGTCAATTTGTCGAGGGTAATGCCGCGCTTGTTCTGGACTGAGGGGATAAAGTCGGTGGCGGCAAAGCGGAAGTGGTCGTCGCCGTTCGCGGTGTTCAGTTCGAGCACGCCGCCGGAGCTCTTTCCGTACTCGGCGGAGACCCGGCTGGTTTCCACGTTGATCGAGCGAAACGAGTCGGTCGAGACGCGCACGAGCAATTGTCCATTGGCAGGCTGAGTAACATTGAAGCCATCGAACAGAACCAGTGTCTGATAGGTTTCGGCGCCAGTGATGTGCGGCTGCGTGTAGACGTCGTTGACTACTTGCGGGATGTAGCTCAGCGCGTTGCGGTAGTCGCGGGTGGTCGGATAAGGAAGGTTGATGACGTCGACGCCGCTGATTTGTGCCTGCGCGCTGACCTGCTCCGGATCGATGGCGGGTGGCGACTCCACCACATTCACGATTTCACGCACCTCCCGCTGATGCACCAGCGTGAACTCGAAACTGGTGGCTTGGTCGAAGTGCAGATCGCTCGCTTCGGCAGCATAGAAGTTTTCCTTCTCGACGCGAACTCTATACGGCCCGGCGCCCGGTGCGGCTAGCACGCATGTCCCAGTGGGACTGGTTCGGCATTGGAGGATCGGCGAACCGTCCGGGGAGGCGAGGACGACAAGGGCGCCCGCGACGGCAACTCCGTTTTCGTCCACGACTGCGATGCTGATCCGTTGCGGAGTTTGGCTTTGTGCGCAGACGCAGTTCAGCAGGAAGCAACCGCAGAGAAGAACCCATTGCCTGAGAGTTTTCATGGCCGGGTGACGGAGGCGCTGACCTATTGTCTCGCAAATCGGAGCACCCACCACTTGGAGGCATCCCGGTGTGGAAGGCCGCTCGTAAGGAGAACGGAATCAACGGCTTCGAGACCTTCTGCCAATAATTTTACCTCCCCGTACACCCCCTGGCCCCGCGAACCCAGCTGCCAAATTAGGCAGGCGAAGCCCAAGTTGCAGTCTCGTGCAACATGTTGCAAAAAGTATCATCTTGACAATAACTTACGGGGGGCACTTAAATGGAGATGGCGGTAAACAGGACACGAGAACCTGGGCTGCGTAGGTCCGATACTCCCCCGCCAAGCAGCCGGGTGGTGTCTTGTATCGAAAAGGGAGTAGCAATGACTAATCTCAGCATTAGGTGGGGACTCGCGATAGCTCTCGTGTGTCTGGCGCCAATTGCGCTGGCAGCCCATCCTGGCAGAGGCCGGTGCGGTCACGATCGGGGGCGGGATTGCCGTCAGGTTCCGGAGGGTGGCTCAGCTGTAGTTTACGTTCTGGGAGCCGGAATGACGTGCTTGGGAGCGATGTTCCTTCGCTCTCGGGCTTCCAAGGTGTCTTAACACTCTTCGAGTGTCTCAGGGCCCTGACGCCCTGGTGGTGTCCTCGCCCCGTGGGGATGGCGGGTTCAGAAAAGAGTGTCAACAAGCTCTAGCGGAACTTGGGTGGTCCGGGCTTGTATCCCGGCGGCAGGCCCTTTGCAACAAAGGGAAAATTCTCGGGGTTCCGCAACTCGATGCGGCCGTCGCCCATCAGTCTGTATGGGTTCCCATCCGGATCAACCGGCACGCCCCGCAGCATACCGGTTGCGATCAGCTGGGTGTAGCTTGACGGCGGCTTTCCCGTCCTCTCCCGATAGGCCGCAACAATTTTCTCCAGTTCGGTGATGTCCTCATCCACCTGCAACGCGGCCAGGTGAGTGGTTGCGTTCGCTCGGATGTGCTTGTCTTGTGAGCTAACATACGTTGCCTGCCAGAGCATGCGTGCGGTCTGGATCTCGCCCGCGTGTTCCGCCATCTGAGCCGCCAGCAATCGCAGGAAAGGGTGGGCGTTGGGCGCTTTCGTGCCGCGATCGAACGCATCAGCCGCTTTCCTGTAATCCTTCAGGTCCATGTAGTAAATGAACCCTAGTTCGTAATACAGCTTCCATTCGTTCGGATTATTCTGGATGCCGTAATTGACCAGCGTGATCGCTTTATCGGGCATGCCCGCTCCCTCGGGCGCCTTCGGCGCCAGGAAGTTCGCCCCGAACTGGTAGGCCACGATTAGTTTCGGATCGAGTGCCGTCGTGATCTCCAGCAGCGGGTAGAGCAGCTTGTAGTCCGTCGCTCCTGCCCGGTGCTTGCCGCCGAAGTACTGCACCGCGCGCGTCCAATAGATGTCGGCCAGCAAGCCGTCATAGCCCAAGCTCAAACGCTTCACCCACTTCGGCGAATTGAAGTAGAGAACCTCTTCCAAGGTCGCCGAAGGATGCACCTGGTCGAGCCGCCGCAGCAGGAACACGGAGGCCGCCAGCGAAGTCAACAGGACAACGCTCGCCACTGCCGTGACTTTCCGCGAGCCGCTCATTTCAAGTTCCTGCGTTCGAAGATGAGCACAGCGCCCGCGATGACCATCACCGAATAGGCCAGCGCGTAAGCCGTGTTGTAGGCGATCAGTTGCCCGGCGATCGGTTGTCCGTGCGCCACCTGGCCGATCACATTCAGTGCGGAGAAGTTGGGCACCAAATACGCAGCGGCTGTCGCCAGCCATCGGGATAGGCCACGCGACATTCCTGCGAAGCCCCGCAGGTCCTCGGCGAAGCTGCCGATTACGAATAACGCGAAGGTGAACACCGCCGACAGCAGCGGAGACGAGAACGACGAGAACAGTAGCGCCAGCGAGCAGAGGATCAGGAACTGCAACACGATGAAATACAGCGCCACCAGGATCCAACCATCCGAAGACTGGAACCCGTGTGACACGTACAGCAGCGCCAGGAAGACACCGATGGCCATGAAGAACGTGTTGACCACCAGCGTGCCGGTAAGCCCCAAGAACTTGCCCACCAGGAATTCCCAGCGCCGTACCGGTCGCGAGAGTACGGTGTAGAGCGTGCGTTTCTCGATCTCCTTTGAGACCAGGCCAATGCCGATGAAGATCGCGATCACCACTCCAAACAGCGAAACTGCCGTCAAGCCGAGATTCACGACGATCAGGCGCTCGATCTCGATCGAGATCTGCCCCACCAGGATGGCGGCTCCCGAAAGGAGCACGGCATAGGCGATCAGGTTGTAGAGAACGCGGTCGCGAACCGCCTCGCGAAACGTATTGGTCGCGATGTGCACCACGCGGCTCATCCCGCGCCTCCCGCTTCCTGGGCTGTCGCGTTCAGTTTCTGCAAGTAATAGTCCTCAAGTGAGGAGCGTACTGGCATCAGCGAGACCAAGCGCAATCGCTCGCGTCGCAGCACGTCGAGTACCGCTTCCTGTTGCGCCTCGGGCACCACCGCCCGAATCGTGTCCCCAATCACATGGCACTCTGCGCCAAGCGCCGCTAGCCCCGCTGGCACCCCATTCCCATTCCAGATCATCTCCACCTTGCCGGCCACCGCCGACGTCAATTCTGCGACGTGGCCGACGCCTCGTAAGACGCCCTCGTGGATGATCGCCACTCGGTCGCACAATGCTTCCGCGTCGGAAAGGATGTGGGTCGAGAAGAAGACCGTCTTGCCCTGTTGTCTGAGTTCTTCCATCAGGTCGCGCACTTCGCGCCGTCCCATCGGATCGAGCCCCGACATAGGTTCGTCGAGAAACACCACTTCCGGATCGTGCAGAATGGCTTGCGCCAACCCGACCCGCTGGAGCATGCCCTTGGAGAACTTTCGCAGTTGCACCCTTGCGGAATCCTTGAGTCCCACGCGTTCCAGCATGGCATCGATCTTTCGGGCGCAACTCTTCACGTCTACACCCGAGAGTTGCGCGTAATACTCGAGCAGCTCTTTCGCCGTCAGGTAATCGTAGAAATAGGGTTGTTCAGGGAGGAACCCAATCTTCGCCTTGATCTCCACGTCGTTGATATCTTTACCCAGGATGCGTGCCGTGCCCCCAGTCGGGAACACCAGCCCCATCAGCAACTTCAGCGTGGTCGTCTTGCCGGCGCCGTTCGGCCCGAGGAAGCCGAAGACCTCTCCCCGCTCCACTCTGAGATGGAGCGGACGCAGGGCTAATCTCCCCCGCTTGCGCCAGAATCCGACCTTATAGGTCTTCTCAAGGCCTAGAATCTCAATGGCTGCCATAGCTCAGTGCGTCAGGAGCGAGAATCGTACAGGGGACTTCTGTCGCGATTATAAAACTTCTGCCGGTCCAGCATGATCGAGGCGGCAGTCCGCCAGGATTACCAAAGTAAGAATGCCAATGTTTCCAGGGATCTTCAGCGACCCAGCTTGTTTGACTGCGGTGGTTCCGCATGAGAACGCCTTCTTTCTGACGCTGGCTTTTCGTGCTTAAATCGCGACTATGGTGTCAACCGAGCCGCATCAGACTCCCAGCCAGGTCGACGCATCGCTTGCGTCTCGGCGGAGACTTGAGCTCATCTTTTGCCTGCTGCTCGTGCTGGCCACGATTGCGCTTTACAATCCCGTCAGTCGCGCTCCCTTCCTCAACTACGACGACGATGGCTATGTTGTTCAGAACTTCCACGTTCGCTCCGGACTGAATTGGAGCACCGTCACCTGGGCTTTTCGCACTAATGCCCAGTCCAACTGGCATCCCATCACCTGGCTCGCGCATGCCCTCGATGTTCAGGTTTTCGGCATGAACCCTGCTGGCCATCACTACGTCAACCTGCTGCTGCATGCGCTGAATGTGGTCTTGCTGTTTCTGCTCCTCGAGCGAGGCACGGGCGCGCTTTGGCGCAGCCTGATGGTGGCCGCCCTGTTTGCCATCCACCCCATCAATGTGGAATCAGTGGCATGGATCTCTGAGCGGAAAAACGTTCTCAGCATGCTGTTTCTCCTTCTTGCGCTGGCCGCCTATGGCTGGTACGTGCGCAAGCCCGGGTGGAGGCGCTACCTGACGATTGCGCTTTGTTTCGCTCTGGGCCTGATGACCAAGCCGCAGGTCATTACGTTGCCCTTTCTGCTGCTGCTCCTGGACTACTGGCCTCTCGGTCGCATGTCTCTGCCGGGGAGGTCTGCCGAATCGCAGATACAGAACCCCCAAGCTCAAACCCGCGCTTTCTCCTGGCTCCTTCTGGAGAAGCTTCCTCTGCTGACCCTCTCTGTGGCGAGTGCCTTCATCACCATGAAGGTACAAGTCGCCGCCACTGACGTTCGTTTCCCGTTCCCTGTGCGCCTGGAAAACGCGGCGCTGGCTTACATCAAGTACCTTGCCAAGGCCGTCTGGCCTGTTGATCTTGCGCCCTTGTACCCGCATCCCGGATTCTCCGTGAGTCGCTCGCACGCCGTTCTGGCCGCGCTTGCACTGGCGGCGATCACCACCTTGGTTGTTGTGGCTCGCAGGCGGCGCTATCTCTTCGTAGGATGGTTCTGGTTCCTCGGCGCGCTCGTGCCCATGATCGGTCTGGTGCAAGTGGGTGTGCAAGCGATGGCCGACCGCTACGCTTACATCCCGTTCCTCGGCCTTTTTGTGATGGCATGCTGGGGCGCGGCAGAAGGTCTCGCAACGCTGCGGGTACCGTGCCCCCTCCTAGTTGTTGGAAGCGGAGCAGTACTTTTGGCTCTGGCTTTCGCTTGTCACCGGCAGATCGGCTATTGGGGAAACAATCTCTCTCTCTGGACGCACACTCTCGATGTCACGCAGAACAACTTCATCGCCGAAGACAGCGTCGCCAACGCACTTCTTACGATGGGGAAAACGAAAGAAGCCATTCAGCATTTTCACAGTGCAGTGAGAATCAATCCCGAGGACCCGATCGGCAATCTGAACCTCGGCACTTACGCGCAGCAGCAGCACAACTACGCCGAGGCTGTCGCGCGCTACAGGAGTGTGCTCCGGTTTACCCGAAACCCCCGGTTGCTCGCGATGGCCCTTACCAACCTTGGATATGCCTACTACACCCTCGAGCAATACGCCCCGGCTCGCGAGAGCTTCGACGCCGCCTTGCAGCAAGTGCCGGAGAATTCCCAGGTCTTTCTCGGGCTTGGTCTGTTGGCACAGAAATCCGGGGATCTGGCACAAGCTGCTGGCGATTACACCAAGGCGGTTCAGATACAACCAACCGATGTGGGCTATCTTTTGCTGGCGCAGGCGCTTGAGGCGAGCGGGCAGAGCGAAGCGGCGCGAGTGGCACGGGATCGAGCTGCGCACATGTCGCCGGACCTCGCCGCCGCCACGGCGTCCGTGCAGCAGCTCCTGGGAGACTGAGAGCTCCGGGCTGCGAGCTTCGAGCTGGAGCAGTTCTCTTGACAGATGTCGCCTCACCTCCGCGGCTAAAGCCGCACGTTTCTCCGCACTTCAATCGCAGGCCTGAAGGCCTGCGCCACCCAATACCGGCTACGGCAAAGGACCTCGAAGCGCGAAAGGTTCAAGCTCGTAGCTCGCAGCTCAAAAAACTAAAAGAGCCCGAAATTTACTACGGGCTCTTTTCCGACTTGTACCCTCCCCCAGGTACGGAGCCGAACTCTTCTAATGGGCTATGGGGTAGGCAATACAGGCTGCCCGATTCACGGGTGGAGGTCCGCCCGCAGTTGGTTCACTGTGCAGCACACCGTCCGAAACGGCGCAAAAATCACGAGTCCCGGTCAGGCTTGGTGCGATGGGAGTTGTTCCCACCACAAAATCACTGTTCAGCGTGCTTCCAGAAGACAATCCGGTGGCCAGGAACTGATAGCCGCTGTGACCCGCGCTCCCAGGGATAGCATTTGCGATGTTGTTGTCCAGCAGACATCCGTGGCTGGGGGCAGGGAAGCAAGGCTCCGTGTACCCGAGATCCTGAAGTTGCGCCGCGTATCCGACGGTGGGAAAAGCGGTAAAGTAGGCTGCTTCTGCCACCGTAATGGAGCGGACCCCAGAGGCGGCCGAAGATTCATTGGCCGTCATCCGCGCGCGAAGCAGGTTCGGAATCGCAATCGCCGCGATCGTGAGCAGGATCGCGATCACGATAAGTAATTCAATTAGAGAAAAGCCTCGTTGCTTTGTCATCGGCATTGCCACAATGGGGCGCAACTCAAATCGGCCCGGAAGGCCAAAATGCGATTCCACCCCGATTTGAGCATGCAGAGGGCCATTCTGGGCTGGGATCCTCTAATGGTGAACCAGCGCAACTGCCGCAAAGACAATGAGTTTCAAGCACACCGAGCACACCTACTTGAACTCACTTGTAAGGCAGGGGGTGACAGAAGATGTCAGTGGGGTTCGGACTGTGACACTCGGTGTTCTTCTTCCGGACATGGCAAAGGGAGCACCGGATCACTCCGATGCTCCCGATTTGTCCTCGCGCCAGTTGACTCGCCAAACCGCAACATCTTACAGCAGCGGCGCGATGGTGCTGAGGCACGTGGCGATTCCACCCGCACTAACATAGCGGACTACGCCATCTTCAACCGAGCAGAACGACCGCACGCCGGTCTGGTTGGCTACTAGCGGATTGGATTCCACGTGGTAGGTCACCAGGATGGCGCCGCCGCCGCCCGCCGCCGAGCCGTAGGTGAAGCTGTAACCACTCTTGCCGCTGTTGGCCGGGTTGCCGTTGAAGCCCAGCACACCGTCAATTAAGCAAGCCGCGTTCGGATTGGGCGGGTTCGGACACGCCGCGGTAATGCCGCCGTTGGTCAGGTCGGTCAATGCCGCCGAGTAGCCCACCGTCGGATAAGCTGAGTTGTAGGAAACCTCTGCCGTGTTGATGGTGCGAACTCCGGATACGGCCGAAGACTCGTTGGCCGCAATACGGGCACGCAGCAGGTTCGGGATGGCGATCGCGGCGATGATCAGGATGATCGCGACCACGATCAGCAATTCAATCAGTGAGAAACCCTTCTGTTTCCGCATCTTCAATGTCCTCGTCTCCGTTTGGCTGTATTGGTTGGATGACCAACTCCTGTGTGACTATCGCATTCCGAAGGCCAGAATGCCAAATGACTAAAGTTAGGGGCTAGGGAATCGCAAGCCCCTTGTTTTCAATGAGGTTTCACCAGAAGGTCACACGGCTGGCCCTAGACCTGTCCATCTGATGTAACTCGCCTGACACTTTCGGAACCCGGCACTGACAAACTTTGACACCCGCTTCAGGCCTCCGCGAGCTGCTTCTTGGCTCGTGCCGAGATCGGACCCGCCTCTCGGTAGAACGGACCGGACTCGGTTTCTTGCGGCGCGAGACGCGCTTCTGGTCTAAAGTGCCTGTACCGAGCTTCTTATACTGGCTCTCTAGCTTTGCCGGCGTGGCTCCTACGCCTGGCCGGCTGATTCCACAAGCCTGGCGTTAGAATGATCGCCGCGCGAGACACATTATGATCCATCGTCACATGGACCCCGATCGCGATATTGTGCGAGCCTCAACCCTGTCTGCTGCTCTTTATTGTAGCAAGGAGCGTTTCGAGGAGGAGAAAACCCGAATCTTCTCGACAACCTGGCAGGTCGTCGGTCACGTCCGCCAGGCGGCCCATCCCGGCGATTACTTCACTTTCGACCTGATCGGAGAACCACTGCTGATCGTTCGCGGCGATGACGGTGTCCTGCGCGGCTTCTACAACGTCTGCCGTCATCGTGCCGGTAGCCCGGCTTCCGGATGCGGGAATCGCAAGCTTTTCCGCTGCAGCTACCACGGATGGACCTACCGCCTCGACGGCGCGCTCCTGGTGACGCCCGAGTTCGAGGGTGTCGAGGACTTCAATCCTCGTGAGTTCGGTCTCACGCCTGTTCATCTTGAGGAATGGTCCAACCTGATCTTCGTGAATCTGGACCCGGAAGCCCCTCCCCTGTGGGAAACCCTCACTGAGCTTTCCCCGCAAGCCGAGAGATTCGATTTCCCCGCCATGAAGTTCTTCGAGCGGCGAACCTACGACATGAAGTGCAACTGGAAGACCTGCATTGACAATTACCTGGAGGGCTACCATCTTCCCAGTGTCCATCCGGGGTTGAATCGAGAACTCAACTACGGTGAGTACGCGATCGAACCCCACGAGCATTACGTACGCCAGTGGAGCCCAATTCGCGCCGCCCAGCCTGGCGATTCCGCGCCGCGCCGCTACCAAAGCGCGCACGAGGGCCTCACCGCCGACTATTTCTGGGTCTTTCCCAACTGGATGCTGAACTGCTATCCCGACAATATTTCACTGAACCTCATCCTGCCGCTGGAGCCCGAGCGCACGCTCGCCATCTTCGAGTGGTATTTGCCCGAGAAAGACTTGGACAGCGAGACAGCCCGTAAGTCAGTGAACTTCAGCGATGAGATACAGATGGAAGATATCGCCATCTGCGAGATGGTGCAGAAGAACTTGCACTCACGCAGCTACCACAGCGGCCGCTACAGTGTGAAGCAGGAGAAAGGCGTGCACGCCTTCCACCGTATGTATCGGGAGTTGATGCCGGGAACGTGAGAGGCGGCTGTGAGCTACTAGTTCCCAGCTTCTAGCCGGTAGCCATTACCTCTTGGCTCGTAGCGTCGGCTCTGGTCAAGAATAGCCGCCTCCGGGACCTACTATGGTTCGGGTTGTCGCAGGGCACTCGTCGGCCCAGGGATTAGCGCGATTTCTAGGATGACACGCCTCGGCTAGGCTAACGGCCAAAGCTGGCAGCTAGTAGCTAGAAGCTAAGAACTTCTTTTCACCAGCAGACACGTCATATCGTCTTGCTGGGGCGTGTTGCCCACGAAGGCATCGAGATCAGAGAGCAGGCGGCGCAACAACTCGGCCGGAGTAGTTCCAGCTCCGGCGTCCACCACGCGCACGAGTCGCGGCTCAGCGTATTCCTCGCCCTTTGTATTCACCGCCTCAACTACACCGTCGGTGAAGATCACCAGCCAGTCGTCGGCGCCCAGCGCGGCCGTGCCCGCTTCGTAAACTACGTCTGCGGAGATTCCAATCGGGATTCCACCCGCCTCCAGCCGTTCCAGCACACCCGAACTCTTGCGGAGGATGGGTGCGTTGTGGCCGGCATTGACATAAACGATTCCACCCGTTGCCGGGTCCAGCTCGGCGAAAAATGCCGTCGTAAACCGCACCCCGCCTTGGCTGTTCGTGCAGGCATAGCGATTCAACCCAGTCACCAACTGGGGCAGGGAATCACTGCCGCTCGAGAGCGTTCGCAGGCTGGCCTGGAACGTCGCCATCAGCATGGCCGCCGGGATGCTCTTCCCGACCACGTCGGCCACGACGAAAAGAACTCGGCCGTCGGTTGGCGTCGCTCCCGGACGCAGAATGACGTCGTAGTAGTCGCCAGCCACCGTGTTGGCCGGGCGTGTCGCGTAGGCGATTTTGTACCCCGGGAGCTGGAGCGGAGTGCCCGGCAGCAGCCAGGCCTGGATGTCCTTGGCAATTTCCAGATCGCGCTTCATCACTACCCGGTCCGCCAGTTCGACCAGCAACAGAACGAACATCAGCAGCCCGCCCCAGAACCGCAAGTCGAACGAGAACACATGTATTTCGCCTGCTCTATTGCCGTATGTGAATCCTCCGGCTGGGAGGAACAGAAGAATTAGGGCGATGAGGAGCACCACCCGGCGCGCCGGACTCAGCTTTTCCAGGATGGCCCAGAACAAGGCCTTGGCGATGTGCCAGACGCGGTGGATGCCGCTTTTGCCCGCGGATTGTTCGGGCAATCCCTCGGAGTAAAGCCGGTAACTGGAACGCGCGTCTTTCTGGATCTGCGACCAGAGCTGGTTGACCTCCAGCCCCTCGCTGACACGATGCCAGAAGCGTTCCGCATCAGCAGCCAGCTTCGACTTCGGTCCGACACTCGACGGCGAAGAGGACATGGGGAGTCAATTATAGGGCAGGAGTGAGAGCTTGCAGCTCAGAAGCCGAAGGTCAATGGGAGTGTTTGATTGCAAGGGGGTACTCGCAGCGCGAGAAAGTCAGGCTCTTTCGTCGAGCAGCAGGCGCCGCAAAGTCCGCAAGTCATTCAGCAGGAGGCTGCTGTTGTGGAGATTCTGTTCCAGTTTGTCGAGCTTAAACTGAACGAGGCGCAGCGCCTCCGCCCGCCGGTCCGTGTTGCTTTGGAGAGCAGCCAGATCCGCCGCTATGTCCTGTCTGGCGTCGGAGACCGCTTCAATCAGCAGGCGAATATACTCCTGGGCGTTCTCGACGCTGTCAAAGGGGGTTTCAGGTCGACTCCCCACAGTAAGGCCTTCTTCGTGCAGCAAAGATGGCGGAGAGGGAGGGATTCGAACCCCCGATACCCGTTAAGGTATGTCCGCTTTCGAGGCGGATCGTTTCAACCGCTCACGCACCTCTCCGCGACAACAGTTGTCAGTGGCTAGGGGTTAGTTGCCACTAAAACCTCCGGCATCTACTGAGAATTCTGCGAGTCTCTGGCTGCCGGCAGCGAACCGCGAACGACCAACGACGACCGACCAACGACGGACCCTTCGCATCGCTCGGGATCTCGCCCCCCAAACTTCCGCTTCGCTCACGCTCGCAAACCGCTCAACTAGCGACGTTTTCGAAAGAACTCCTGTAGGATCTCTGCCGAGCGCCCTGCCAGTACCCCACCTTGGACTTCCATCTGGTGATTCAGCCGCGGATGATTCAGCACCTCAAGAACTGAATGGACGGCGCCTGCCTTCGGGTCGTCCGCGCCATACACCAGGCGTCGGATGCGCGCATGGACCAACGCGCCCGCGCACATCGCGCACGGCTCAATTGTAGCAAACAGTGCGCAGTCGCCTAGCCGATGATTACCGACGTTCCGACCGGCCTCGCGCAGCGCAACCATCTCGGCGTGAGCGGTCGGGTCGTTGTCCGAGAGATTACGGTTCCAGCCGCGTCCAACAATCTGGTTCTCGCACACTACGATGGCGCCAACCGGTACCTCGCCCATCTCCAGGGCGCGCTGAGCGCAGCGGAGGGCTTCTTCCATCCAAAACTCGTCGGTCGGAACCAGTTTGTCAGTTGCCTGTGGCCGGTTGCCAGGAATCAGTTGCCAGTTCTCAGTTGCCGGTTGCCGGAGAGCGGTGCCGGCTCGCTGTGTGCTCGTGGCTCGCAGCTCGTAGCTCGCAACCATTTGAGATTGTATCGGGTCAGACGCGCAACATTCGAGCTGAGCTTCGGTGGGAAGGAATTCCCTCGTCAGATGACGTGCAGCACCGTCCGCACCACCTCTGGCACGACGGCGCGGACAACCTCCGGAACCACGGTCACCAACACGCAGCGCGTCGCGACCAGGGCTGGGAGAGCGAGGAGCGCCCAAACAGCGGTCGGAACGTTGGCGAAGTAGGCTTTCATGACCATTTTCCTTGTCCTTGGTTTCTGATACGTAGACGTGCCGCGGAAAGTTCCGTGAGCAGGGAAGAACAGTGGTCAGTGGCCGGGGGACAGTCGTCAGCAAAACCCCTAACGGGAAAGCCGTTCCTGTCTCGACGAAACTCCACGACCGGTTCGTTGTCCCGCAGCCACTACTCACTGGCCCCTGCCCACTGCCCGCTGCCCGCTGCCCACTGCCCACTGCCCACTGCCCACTGCTTTGCTGTATCCTAGGCAAGTTATGGGCATGACCGAGATCGTCCGCAAGGTGTTCCTCTGGGACCTCATCCAGGGACTGAAAGTCACGTTCAAGTACCAGCACCCCAAAGAGATCTACACCGAGCAGTATCCGCTGGAGCGGCCGCAGGTGGCCGAACGCTACCGAGGCGCGCCGCGCTTGAACGTCAATCCCGACACGGATGAGACTCTTTGTATTGCCTGTGACCTGTGCGCGCTGGCCTGTCCCGAAAACCTGATCGTGGTCTCCAGCGAGCGCAACGAGAAGACCCGCCGCAAGGAACTCACCAACTTCACCTACGACCTGAGCCGCTGCATGTTCTGCGGTCTTTGCGAAGACGCCTGTCCCACCGACGCGCTCGAACTCACCCAGGACTTCGAACTGGCCAATTACTCCCGCGAGGGCATGATCTGGGATCGCGAGGCGCTGGAGAAAGGCCCGAGGCCGACGATGTACAGGAAGTAGTTCTTACCTTCGTCGTGCGGAGTTCGTGCGCTGGAATTCGTTCCGAACTACGAACTCCGACCTGCGAATTGTTGTTATTACGCCGCCAGCAATGGCAATCCCTGGATATCCCACGACATGCGGTAGACGGCGCTATTTGTAGCGAGGATGGCCGATTTGCCGGGAGCAAAAGCGAGTCCAACCAGCCCCTGCCCGGAAACGTGCAGGCTGGCTTGGGCGTCGGGCGTGATTTTCACGATGCCGCGCTTGCCGGCCAGCGAAGCCGCCACGTAGAGGTTGCCGTCGGCGTCGAAGGCCAGACCCTGCGGTCGTCCTAGCCCTCGATAGAACACCGACACGCTCCCCTGTTTGTCAATCCGGTACACACAGTCAAAGCTCGAGGTGGTGGGGCCGGTGACGAACAGATCGCCGCTAGGACCGAAAGCCAAGTGATACGCGGAAACACTCGGCTCCAGCGTGCCGAAGACGAAAATCTGCCGGTCGCGCGCGATCTTGAAGATGGTGCCGCTACGGTCGCCAACGTACAGATTCTCCTCGCGGTCGAAGGCGATGCCGGTTGCGACGCCCATGCCCTCGGCATACGCCGACATCGTGCCGTTGGGTGCAACCTTGTATACCGTCTCGTCATGCCGCGAAGAAACGTACATCTGCCCCTCGCGGTCAAAGGCGATCGCGGTCGCGTTCATCATTTCCTTGAGGAAGGGCTTGACGTTGTAGTTGGTGTCGATCTGGAAGATGGCGACTGGAACCTTTTGTCCCCGCGAGCCAGAGAAGGTGACATAGATGTTGCCCTGCGCGTCAAGCGCGGGATTGGCGACCGGGTGCAGGTTGTCGGCTATCGGGGTCGCGACCTTGATCGCGTGAGGATTGCTGACATGCCCGTTGGTGCCGACGACTACGGGTCCGGAGACGGCGCCGTCGGGCACGCGCGCAACCAGGAATTCGTCGGACGAGATCAGGATTGAGCCTTCGACCTCGCCGAAGTGCACTCTGGGGCGACGCAGTTCTGGTGGCCGCAGGCCACGGCCGATGATGCGGACTTCGCCTCCGGGCAGGGCACAGGCGGGCGCCACCGCCTCGATGTGCGGCTTGCCGTTCACGTTCTTTTTGCCCAGCAGACGATCCGAAATGCCCATGCGCGCCGTCCGGTCAGAACCGAAATCTAAGGTATTAGAAGTCGAAAGTGCAATAACAGATGCATTGCGGCGAGCGCGTATAATCCCGCCCCCAAATCATCCACAACAATCCCCACGCCTTCTGGCAGGCGCTCCAGTTGTCGCACCGGCGGCGGCTTCAGAATGTCGAACGCACGAAAAAGTATAAAGCCCGCAAGATAGGTTTTCCAGGTCAGCGGGACAGCGATGAGCGTAACGAGCTGGCCGGCGACTTCGTCGATGACGACGAATTGCGGGTCCTTCAATCCAGAGGCGCGCGCGACGCGCGTGGCAGCGGGAATGCCGATCACGGTTACGACAACCGCCGCCGCAATCGTCGCCCAAACACGGGCCGTAACTGGAATCTGGGAACTTGCCAACCCCCAGAGGAGCACCGTGGCGAGTGATCCCCAGGTCCCGGGACCGGGCCTAAGCCGACCCATGCCGAAAAAAGTGGCGATCAGCGTGGCCCACAACGGAGCGCCGGAGGCTGTCCCAGCAGGGGATCGTTGGGTTGTTGCAGATTCCATAGTGACAGGTTGGTGCTGCCGTCCTCGGCGGCTGTGATGCGGGCATCTCGCCCGCATACGTTAGTGTTGTTCCGGTTCTTCGTCGGCGGCGCCAGCGGAATCCAAGATCGTCTCTTCGGCATCCTTTACCGGCGACGAGATCACGTACGCCCCGCTAGCCCACTTGCCCAGATCAATCTTACGGCAACGCTCGCTGCAGAAAGGAGACTCGGCGTCCTCGCTCTTCACGGGTTTTTGGCAGATCGGGCAGCGGAGTTTCAACGGACGCTTACGGCGCATAAAGGATTGGCCTGCCAGCTGCGAGCTTCGAACTGGGAGACACGAGCCAGGAGCTTACAAGCAACGCCATCCGCTACAAGCTCGAGGCCCGTGCCTCGGTGCGATCTTCACTTCTGCAATCTGACCTCAGACTCCTGATCTCAGACAATTCTAGCGACCAAATCATAGTCGTGCGCTTCGGTGATCCGGCAACGGTAGAACCCGCCTTCTGCGGGATTCAACCCGGCAGGGAAGTCGGTGACATAGACCTTGCCGTCAATTTCCGGAGCATGCATCGCCGTACGCCCTTCGAGCAACAGGTCGCTCTCCTCGGACGTCCCCATCAGCAGCAAATCGAATTCGTGGCCGACCAGCGTCTTCTTCTTCGCGCGGCTGATTTTCTTCTGGATCGTCATCAGCGACTTCCGCCGGTTCTCAATCTCGCGCGCCGGGAGCTTCCGCTCGAGACCGAAGGCTCCGGCGCCTTCCTGGTCGGAATAGCCAAAGGTCCCCATCCAATCAAATTGCGCCTCTCGGACAAAGTCGCAGAGATCCTCGAACCCCTTCTCTGTCTCGCCTGGAAAACCGACGATGAACGAAGTCCTTAGCGTCAGGCCGGGAATCATGCGCCGCATTTTCTCAATCAGACGCAGGAACAAGTCCGCGCCCCCACCCCGCTTCATCCGTTTCAGGACCGAAGCCGAGGCATGCTGCAACGGGACGTCAATATACGAGCAGATCTTCTCATGCGCGGCGATCGTTTCGAGCAGGCGCCGGGTGATCTTGTTGGGATAAGCGTAGAGGAAGCGAATCCACCGCAGCTCTTCGATGCCCACCAGCCTTTCGAGCAGCAGTGGGAGTCCGTCCTGCAAACCCAGGTCTTCGCCGTAGCAGGTCGTGTCTTGGCCGATGAGCGTGATTTCGCGCACGCCCGAGCGCGCCAGTTGCTCGGCTTCGGCGATCACCGACTCGAAGCGGCGTGAGCGGAACTGACCCCGTAGTTGTGGAATGATGCAGAAGCTGCAAGGATGATCGCAACCCTCAGCGATCTTGATGTAGGCCGTGTGGCTGGGCGTAGCCAGCACGCGCGGCGTGGCCTCGTCGTAGAGATAGCTGGGCAGATCAGCAGCCGCTCCGTCCCAGGAATCGCGAGCAAAACGGCCGTTTCTCCGGCGGCGATCGCCTTCCGGCCGCGAAGTCAGGATCTTGAACGGGCTGACTGGCGGAGCAGGCTCCGCCACACCGGTCGCGGCCAAAATCTTCTCCAGTTCTCCCGTGCCCACGATTGCATCCACTTCAGGGATGCTCTTGCGGATCTGGTCGCGAAAACGTTCGACCAGGCAACCAGCAACCACCAGTCTCTTAGCCTTCCCTTCAGCCTTGTGGCGGGCCATCTCGAGGATGGTGTCGACCGATTCCTGCTGTGCGCTGCCGATGAAAGAGCAGGTGTTGACCACGATCACGTCGGCGTCTTCCGCGGCCGGGGTCAGCGTCGCGCCAGCCTGGGCCAGCATGCCCATCATGACCTCGCTGTCGACCAGATTCTTGGGACATCCCAGACTGACGAAGCCCACCTTGGTCGGGGCATTCGCAGTCGGCTTCGGCTGCCCGGAAATGGTCTTTTCTAGAGGCACAGGGGGTGGATTCGCGGCACGATGAATTCTCTTAATCTTAGCATCTGGCACGCGGGCACCCTGGAGATCGGAGCGAGAGGCTCACGCACCACGAAGGGTACTTTCGTACTGCACTTCCGAGGATTAGAGCATGCTAATCTCGTAGAAAACAACGATATCCTCAAGACTCCGGAGGAGAGATGTCGCTCACGCGCCTCATAGCAGTGGTTGGCTCCATCGTCGTTCTCATCTCCTGCGCTTTCGCCCAGCGGAATGAGATTTCAGCCACCTTCGGGCGCACCTTCGTCAGCTCGCAGCATGTCCCAGGAGCGAATTTCTGCAACCCGGACATCCACTTCGGGAATGAGGAAACTGTCAACATAGACTACAGCCGCCTGCTCATAACCCACCACGCCCTCGGACTGTGGGCGGAAGCGCCGATTTCATGGTTTCCTAAAACAGATCTGAACCTGGGAGCGAACCTGATTCCGGCGAGCTATGCTGGTATTTTTGCGGCTCCCTCCGTGCGCTTGAACTTTTTTCCTGGCGATTCAGTGACGCCTTGGGTCAGCGGCGGCGGTGGCTACGGCCGCTTCAAGGAGGCAGGTCACCTGGTCTTTGGTGGTTCCAACCCAGGCAAGATCGGCACTAATACCGGGGTCGTGCAGTTCGGGGCAGGCCTGGACGTCTGGCCGTGGCATCGGTTGGGGTTCCGCTTCGAGGCTCGTGATTTCTATTCGGGCATGCCCAATCTGAATGTCGACACCGGACGCACTCGGCAGCACAACTACTATGTCGGCGGCGGCGTCATCCGCCGGTTCTGAGCCGCATCGGAATCCCGCACTTCAGTTGCCTGGAACTTCCTCTTACACACGCAGGAGTCCCTGCAATGGTGCCTACCGCTCCGGGGCGGTGATCTCTTCGAAGAGTTCTGGCAAGGCTCTCGCGTCGTCCAAAGACCGGCCGAAACGGGCCGATTCGTAGGCATGGGTGAAGGCGGCCACTTTCCTCTGCAGCCGCGGCTCCTGAATAGCGGTGACAAAATCCCGCGGCGTCTCCGAGGGAGATTTGCGCCAGCCACGTCGCGCCAGGCTGCGCAACATGCGCTCGTACCAAAGCGCGGCGGCTTCGCGCGGGGCGCGGTCAGGATGGGCGCGTAGGCGCCAGGCTCGCAAGGCGCGGAGAATGCCTCGCAGATTAGCCAGCACAATTAGCAATACGGTCACAACGAAGGCGCCGCCGAACCATCGCAGGGGATCGTGGGTTATTTGGCGCTGCGTGTGCCGGGCCGACTCGAGCAGCGCCTGGTAACTTTGGGAGATCCAGGCGCGCAGCGTCTCCAAAAAGCGGCGGCTCGAGTGGGCCGCGTCCTGGCCAAGCGCTCGCTGGTGGGCCACGTCGTAGTTGATGATCCATTCCCGCCAGAACGACGCTGCCGCATCCACGTAGAGCAACCATCGCGACCAGCCCGACCGCGTGGGCAGGTTGGCGGCCGGCGTTGGGTCGAAACTGATCCAGCCGGCGCCGGGAAAGTAGGCTTCGACCCAACTGTGCGCGTTGCTGGCGCGCACCACGTATTCCCCCGTCAAATCGTTGAATTCTCCCGTGCGGAAGCCGGTCACAACACGCGAAGGAATGCCCAGCGAGCGGAGCATTATGGCCATGGAACTGGCAAAGTACTCGCAGTGGCCCTGCTTTCGTTCGAATAGGAAGTTCGCCAGCGGGTCCGCGGGCAAGGTGCGGGGCAACTCCAGGGTGTATGCGAAGTGGCTGCGCAAGTAGCGTTCGAGCGCGAGAGCCTTGCCGTAATTGTCGGGGTTTGAAGCGGTGATTTCTTCCGCTAGCTTGGAGATGCGGAGGTCGAGTGGCGGCAGCTTGAGGTAAGCATCCATTCCACCAGGCAGACGGCGAGCCGCCAGGCGAAGTTCGTCAGCATCCGGCTCAATCAGTTCCGACTCGGCGTTGTAGCGATTGATGGGATGCTCAGCGTCGAGGTTATATACGGCTTCTCCGGCGTCGGTACTGAGCTGGCGGTAATTCCCGGTCAGGCTTCGCGGTTTTTCCGCCAGGAAGAAGACGTTGGTCCCAAAAGGCTCCATCAGAACGCGGTAGCGAATCCTGCGTCCTGGAATGGCGCGCGAGCCGAGCCTACTGGATGCAGTAGTCAACAGGAAGCTCCCGTCTCCCGCTGAGCGCAATACGCTCTGCGCGAAAGAATTCGACCAGATCTTTCCATCGAAGTTATTGAGCGCGACGCCGCGCCAGCGCAAGTCATAGGCGCCTTCAAGATCGTTCTCGATCAGAATATGCATGACCACGGCGCTCGACTGCTGAATCTGGCCGATACGTCCCAGTTGCACTCGGTCGCTGAACCCGACGGATAGGTCATTGCTGGGAGAGTAGGCGGTCAGGTAACGCGATGAAACGCGCGGCAGGAGAAAGAAAATCAACGCCCCACCGGCCAGAATCAGCAGCATGAGTGCCGGGGCAGTGGCCAGCAGGACGTATCCCATGCGCTGGCCCGGAGCCGATTCGCGAGGTTCTTGTGCGCGCGCGGAATCTTCCGCGACTGAGTGCCGCATCTCCATGAGGACGAACGTGACCACGGCCACCAGCAGAAAGGCCGCAAAGGAGAACAGAAAAACGCTGTCCACGGTAAGGACGGCCGCTCCCAGCACCATCAGGAACGAGAGCACCGCCAGCATGTAGTGGTCGCGCGTGCGCTGCGAGGAGAACAGCCGCACTACCATCAGGAAAAGGACCAGGTGAACGGTTGCGCCGAGGAAGCTGCCGGAGACCAGGAAATAGTCCGCAAAGAAAACGAGAATATAGAGGAATGTAACGTAGTTGGCCCAGCGTTCTGGAATGGTGATATCGATGCGCCGAACCAACTGGTATCCGCGCAGGAGCAGGGCGAGACCGACCAGCAGAACTGCGGGGAAATCCAAGCCCCCGGTTGACGCTAGTGTCCCAAAACCAGTAAGCACAAGCAGATAAAGCGCAACATTAAAGTAGCGCTCGATGGCCTTGGTCGTGGTCATTGTTCCCGATCTGATGGCAGTCGCGGGCATAGCCAATCTCTATTGTTGGCGAAACCGGCGCGGAAGGGAAGTGTCTGGGGTAACGAAGAATATCCCAGTTCGCTTCGGGTGGAATACGGTCGTGATCCCAGTCGAAATTCGGCCAGCACGATAAAATGGCCAGGTTTCCGCGCACACGAGGATCTTGGTTCGTTTCGCAATTCGCCGAAGGGAACATCCCATGGGACGATTCACTGGCATTCTCGGTTTGTTCACGATGTTGGGCTTGGCCTATGCCTTTTCTACCAACCGGAAAGCCATCCGCTGGAGGACAGTCGGGTGGGGATTGGGTCTGCAGTTTGTTTTCGCCTTTCTGGTGCTGCGGACCGACGCTGGCCGCTGGGTCTTCCAGAAAGCTGGAGACATTGTGGCTCAGTTTCTTTCGTATGCGTCGGCCGGGGCCGAGTTCGTCTTCGGCGATCTAGGCAAACACGGTTCTCCCATGACATTCGCCCTCGCCTTTCAGGTCCTGCCCACGATTATCTTCGTCGCCGCGTTCTTCGCCGTGCTCTATCACTACGGCGTGATGCAGTTTATTGTGCGGCAACTGGCAAAGGTAATGATGCGTTTCATGGGGGCCAGCGGCGCCGAGTCGCTGAACGTCGCCGCCAGCATTTTTCTGGGGCAGACCGAGGCTCCGCTGACTGTCCGGCCCTTCCTCCCCGACCTGACCCGGTCGGAACTGATGACAATCATGACCAGCGGCATGGCGCATGTCTCCGGCGCCATCATGGCCGCTTACATCGCGTATGGCATAGAGCCCAAGCATCTGCTCAGCGCCGTGATCATGACGGCCCCGGGCGGAATTTTGATGGCGAAGATGCTGATACCGGAAACCGAATCGCCCAGAACCGCGGGCCGCGTCGTGATGAGCGAGGAAGAGGAGCAAGCCGAAAAGACTGAGAACTTAGTAGGGGCGGTTGCGCGCGGAGCCTCTGACGGCCTTCACATGGTGCTCAACATTGCCGCCATGTTGATCGCCTTCCTGGCGCTCGTGGCCCTCGTCAACGGCATTTTGAGCGGACTGCACAGCAGGCTCGGGGCTGCCTGGTTTCCCTCCAGCCTGCAGCAGATTTTCGGGACGCTGCTGGCGCCGGTCGCTTGGGTGATCGGCATTCCTTGGCGCGACTGTCCGGCGATCGGAGGTCTGCTGGGCACACGTATGGTGCTCAACGAACTGGTGGCGTTTTCTCAGCTTGGGCCGCAGAAAGCCATACTCGATCCGCGCTCGTTTACCATCGCCACGTTCGCTCTGTGCGGTTTTGCGAATCTGGGCTCGATCGGCATTCAGATCGGCGGAATCGGCGCGCTCGCTCCGAACAAGAGGGGCGAATTGGCTCGGCTCGGAGTGCGCTCCATGCTGGCGGGAACGATGGCCAACCTGATGTCGGCCTCGATTGCGGGCATGCTGTTATAGGGACAGGAAACTGGCAGTTCTTTCCTACCGTGTATCGATCCCGAAGCCCAAAATCGCGGTGACTTCCACCGGCTCATTTCCCCGAGACGCGGGCCGGAACTTCCAGTTAGGCAGAGCAGCAAGGATTTTGGAAGTCGCTTCTGCGGCGCCTGGCTCGAGTACCCTTAGGTCCTTCAGAACGCCCGAGCGGTCCAGCACACACGCAATCACCACGCGCGTCGGCCGGATGCCGGCCGGGAGATCCGTGCGCATCGGCTCGGGTTCAATCAAAGGCTCCTTCGAGGGATGCACGGCCGAAGTGGGGTCAGAGTACTGCATCACCGCCATTCCCAACGAGGTTTCGAGGTAGATGGAATAGTTGTCGCCCTTCAACATGCCGTAGTAGTTGAAGACGCCGCCCGAGCGCGAGGTCGCCACCACCGTAACACCCGATCGTTTGTGGCCAGCGGCGGAGGATCGGCCGGGGCCCGAAGAGGCATCGCCGTTCGGGGAACCGAAGCTAGGCAACGTAATCGTGGCGCCGCCCTGCACCGAGACGCCGGGTATCGCGGGTGCGTTGGTCGTGCCCTGTCCGGCGCCGCCCGGTCCCGGATACGGCGAAATTCCTGCGCGTGCGCTGGCATCGGCCCCCGGTCCCGTCCCTTCTCTTCCAGCGCCGTTGCCCGTGCCAACCATGGCGCTGCCCGGTCCGGTCCCTTTGCCTATGCTGGCTCCTCCTCCCGCGCCACCCAGGCCACTCTTCGCCGTGCCAGTAGGAGACATCGCAAGCGTGCCGCTACCGCCCGAGGTCGGCACTCCCACCTTGGTTCCCGGCTGATTGGAGACCACGATTCCAGAACCGGCCGCACTGCCGCCACTGCTACTGGGTGGAGCAGCTGCTGTCCCCAGGTCGAACGGGCCACCTGTCCCGGGTCCTTTGTTGCCGCGCCCGCTGCCGGAAAGCGCCTTGCCGCCGCCCAGGCTAGGAGGGGGCGGGACTACATCCGCCGAGCCGACAGGCGTGGTGCCAGAACGGTTGCCCGTGCCGCCTCCGCCACCATGCAAGCTGTGGTTGTCGAGGTTCACTGGAGGAGGCACGACCTGTGCGGTAAGGTCACTGGCCTGCGTTCTGGTGTGCGAACCGTCTCCAACGGTCGGGTTCGGCGGTGGCGGAACCGGATTCGGGCGAAGATCGCCGACTGCCGCGCTTCCCCAGCTATTGAGATCGCGACTGACCTGCGAAGGCGGTGGTGCCACCACCGCAGGGGCGGGCAAGCTCAACTTCGCATTGGCTGAAGCGTCACGGGGCGGCGCGGAAACCGGCGGCGCAACCACGTCCACGCTCTGCGTTATTGGGGAGCGTGAACTGGCCAGGTCACGGTGGACGTCGCTGGGCGGAGGCGCCACAACCGACGGATTGATTGGGTCGGCTGTTCGCAACTTGTCGCGCGCTATATCCGGCGGAGGCGCCACGACTGAGGCAGCCAGGGCGGCCATTGGGCGTGGACTCTGGTGAGCCACCTCAGGCACAGGAGGAACGACCTCAGTCGTCAAGCTGCTGTGAGTGCGGCTCGTTGCGGATTTCAAGTCCGGCGCCGGCGCCACAACGTTGGGTGTGGGCAGCATGGGAGCAGTCAAAGCCGGGCGCAGTCCTTCGGTTGGCGCAGGTCCGGGCAAGGGCTTGAAGGCGAGAAGGTTGGCAACCGACGAATCCGAACGCGGCAGGTTGAGCTTGGGCGCATCCACGACCTTCTCCGCGGGCTTGTCGCCGCGCGTCACCCGAAGGACCTGGGTCCGGTGGTGGGCTTCCTGACCTCCGGCCACTCCCGACTTTCCGACTGGCGCGCCGCCCCGGTCCTGCGTTTGGGGCAATTCGTCGCCCGAGTAGTAGATAACATCCCACTTGGGAAGCGGCGGAGGAGCATAGGGCTGTAGACTCGCAATGCGCGCCGGGAGCACGATCGCCGCCATCAGGACCAAACACTCGATCACCCACCACGCCAGCATGCCCCGATAGGGCAACATACCCACCGGCGCTTCGCCCGCCAGACGTTTGGGCGAACGCCGTAGCGCCGGACGCAGCGAGGACTTGAACTCCGCCCAGGGTGAAGACCATTCCACCAATAGCCGCGGCGGCTCCGGCCATTGGGTGACACTCTCGGGAATGGTTTCGACCGAACTCATGCAGCCTCGGTGGCGTGCGGGCGTTGGAGAAAAATATCCACCACATCGCCGAGCGCGGTCTTCGTCTCGCGCACGGTGCCTGCGGGAAGTTCCAGTACAGAAGCGGCCCGGGCGCGGATAGCCGCCATGTGCCAGGGTTTCAGCTCTTCTTCAATGTGGATGATGACCCGTTCCCGGTCAAGGTACACAGCATCAATGGGGAAACGCATGGCCAAGGTGTGCACGCCGTGGCTGGGAGAAATCCAAAGTCCCTGGCCGCGCCGGAAACAGGAAGGGTCGGTGGCCATCAGCCCGCGAAAACGGGACCAGTGCGTGCGCGCGATCATCAACTCGGTCGCGAGATAAGTAGTGCGCGTACGGTTGAAAGCGTATCCCGTGGGCCCGTGGGCGGGCATGACAACTCCTCAATTTCGATACAGACTCACCGCGGTCCCCCTGTGATGGGGAGGAGTAAACGCATCAATTGAATCACTGCCGGGCCGACGGTGACAAAGATCAGAGAGGGCAGCACAAAGAGGACAAGGGGAACAATCATTTTAACAGTAGTCTTTGCAGCCTGCTCCTCGGCCCGCTGGCGCCGTTCGGTGCGCAGGGAATCCGAGTGAACACGCAAAGCCTGGGCCACGCTGGTTCCGAACCGGTCGGTTTGAATAAGCGTTGCCACTAAACCACGGATGTCTTCTACCCCGGTGCGGGCAGCCAGGTTACGAAGGGCTTCGACGCGCGGCTTGCCGGCCCGTGTTTCCAGGTTGAAAAGATGGAACTCGGCGCTCAGTTCCGGGTGGGCATGCCGCAGATCTTCGCCCACGCGCATCACGGCTTGATCGAGCGCTAACCCAGCCTCGACGCAAATCACTGTCAGGTCCAGCGCATCCGGCAAGCCTAGGCGAATCCGGCGCTGCCGTTCTTTCATTTTCCGCTTCAGCAGAAAGCGTGGAATGAAGAAGCCGAATGCCGGCACTCCAACCAGCAGCAAGGGCGAACTGAATCCCGTTGATAGGACGACGGCGCTGAAGCCGAGAACGGCAAACAACACGCGCAGACCCGAGTACATGCGCAGGTGGCGCGGATCGCGGTATCCGGCCTGGATCAGCCACATACGCGTCTGGGAAACGTCCGTAGGCGAAGCAGGTAGAGCCCGGCTCAGCGGATCCAGGGCCTGCTGAATGCGTTCGCGAATCGCAGGTTTCGGAGCGGCCTTCGGTCGTTGCCAGCCGATCTCCCTTAGCCGCGAGCCGAGCACCGAAGATGGTGCGACAGTTGCAGCCCCAAACGAAAACACCACGACTACGACCGTGAGAAATACGACAATGGTGATCGCCAGCGGCATCGACTAAACCTGAATCCGAATAATTCTCCTGATGAAAAAATATCCAACTGTCTGCAAAGTGATCCCCGCCACAATCAAGGCGTGTCCCAGGGGATCGGTGAACAAGGGGCGGATGAATCCGGGGTTAAGCACCTGCATGATCACGACGATAGTCGGCGGCAGAGCCATCAGCAAAACCATGGTCAAGCGCCCTTGGGCTGTGTGGACGCGAACTTGCCGCAGAATTTTGAAACGTTCGCGAATCACATAGGAGAGGTTATCAAGGATCTCGGCCAGATTGCCGCCCGTCTCGCGTTGCAGCATGACCGCGGTCACAAAGAACTTGACGTCCACCAGGGGGATGCGGTCGGCGAGGTTGAGCAGGGCATCGCGCACCGGGAGCCCGAACTTCTGCTCCTCGTAGAGCTGGCGAAATTCTCCTGCCACCGGCTCCGACACTTCGTTGGCGATCATCTCCAGCGCTGTCGTAAAGGCGTGCCCGGCGCGCACTGCGCGGGCCACCGTGTCGATGGCTTCGGGGAACTTCTCCTCAAACCGCTGAAAACGTTTCGAGCGCATGTGCGAGGCATAGGCGTAAGGGACAAAGAACCCGAGCACAGCTCCCGCCCAGCCGAACATCACATTGCCTCCAGCGATCAGAAAAACCAGCCCCAGCACCCCTGCCGACAGCACGCACAGTATCAGGAAATTGCCCGCCCGGATGTTGACGTTTCCTTGGCTCAACATTTTCTGCAGGAGCGAGATCCGCTCGGAACGGCGCAGCAGGGTATCGAATGCTGGGATCTGGCTCAGCATCTCGTCGCGCAGCAGAGCCACTTCCTGGCCGATAGACTCTTCCGGGTTCTGGGTGGCTGAGAGGCGGTCGCGGAGGATGCGAGCCCGCGCCCGGCGCTGATCGAGCAGGGTCAGCGCCGCAAATGCCGCCACAAAGACGATGAAAAACACCACCACCGCGATCGTGAGCGGCATTGGCTACACCTCCAGCCTGGAATCGAAGATGGCGGGCCGCAAGCGGCAGCCAGCCGTTGCCAAGCGCGCGGCAAAACGGGGTGCGATGCCGGTGGCGCGGAATGCGCCGCGCACCCGTCCGCTCTCGTCAATGCCGGTGCGGTCGAAGATGAAAATGTCCTGCATCAAGATAATGTCGCCTTCCATGCCCGTGATCTCCGATATGGCGATCACCTTGCGCGAGCCATCGGAGAGACGCGCTACTTGGACGACAGCATGAATCGCAGCGGCGACTTGCTGGCGGATGGCGCGCTCGGGAATGTTCAGATTCGCCATGGAGACCATGTTTTCGACACGAGCCAAGGCGTCGCGCTGCGAGTTGGCGTGCACGGTGGTCAGCGAGCCTTCGTGGCCGGTGTTCATGGCCTGAAGCATGTCGAACGCTTCTTCCCCGCGCACCTCGCCCACCACGATGCGATCGGGCCGCATACGAAGGCTGTTGATCACCAACTGGCGCTGCCGCACCGCACCCTTGCCCTCGATGTTGGGGGGCCGGGTTTCCAGTCGTACCACGTGCTCCTGCTTGAGCTGCAGTTCGGCGGCATCCTCGATGGTCACGATGCGCTCCGAGTTGGGGATGAACCCGGACAAGACGTTCAGCAACGTCGTTTTCCCGGCGCCGGTGCCGCCTGAAATCAGCAGATTCAACCGGCCCTTGACGATAGCCGAGAGCAGTTCCAGCATCGGCTCGGTCAGGGTCTTGTTCTCGATCATGTTGCGCGCGGTAATGGGATCCCGCCCGAAGCGGCGGATCGAAAGACACGGGCCGTCGAGGGCCAGCGGCGGAATGATGGCGTTGACGCGGGAGCCGTCGGAGAGGCGGGCGTCCACCATGGGAGAAGACTCATCGACGCGCCGCCCGATGCGCGACACGATGCGGTCGATGATCTGCATCAGGTGTTGGTTGTCTTTGAAAGACAGCCCGGTGACCTCAAGCTTCCCACTGCGCTCGATGTACACACGATCGAAACGGTTGACGAGGATATCGGAAATGCTGGGGTCCTTGAGCAGAGGCTCGAGGGGTCCAAGGCCGAAGATCTCGTCGAGAATCTCCCGCGACAGCCGTTCGCGCTCGGCGAAGCTCAGCGGGACCGCCTCGCTGTTCACGGCCGTGCGGATGAGGACCAGCACCTCATCCCGCACCGCGTCCCCGGTGGCACGGCCCAGTTTTTCCAGGTCGAGCCGGTCCAGGATTTTGCGGTGCAGGTCCGCTTTGACCTGCTGGTACTCGCTGCGTTCGAAAGTCTGCAGATTCGCCATGTTCTCTAAACCGTCTTAAACAGCGACCAAGCCGTGCGTTTCACTTCCGGATCGTCTTTGGTTAAGTGCTGAGCCAGCCCTGCGATCGAGCGGGCAATCTCGGTATTCCCATGCATCAGCGGCACACCCCGATCGATAGCCGTCGAGACCGCAAAGTACTGGTTGGGAATCTTCCACAGGACCGGCGCCCCGATGGCAGCTTCGGTCTCATGCTCGTTGAATCCGGCCACTTTGCGGTAGCGGTTTAACACCAGCGCAAAACGGTCGCGGGTGCCGCTCTCGCCCAGATACAGTGCCACCCGTCCCGCGCTCCACAAGGAAGCGACATCGGCGTGGGCCACCAGCAGCACTTTTTCCGACAGGTTACTCACCAACCGGGTGGCGCTGTCCAGCCGTGAAGATGCGTCCACCACGATGTAATGGAAATGGGTGGCCATCATGTCGAACAGGCGGGCAAAGTCGGAAGCGGAAGGTTCAGCTCCCATAGGGGCGGGAGCGCCCGCCAGCACCTGCAGACCGCCACTCTGACGGGCCATGAAGCTGTCTAGCAGCGAGGAATCCAGGCGGTGTAGGTTGGTGATGGCATCGGAAACAGTGAATGCCGGCTTGAGATTCAAGTGCAGGGCGCAATGGCCTAGCGGCGCAAGATCCACCAAAGCGGTGCTGGGATGAACCGACTGCAAGGCGAGTGCGAGATTCACAGCCACCGTGGTGGAGCCGCTTCCACCCTTGGCGTTCACAATCGTGAACACCTTGCCGCGCGAACTCTCACGTCCTGGCTTGCGCCGCTTCGAGGTCAGCCGGACGAAGGCTTCCAGCAGATCGGTAGTGGTCGTCGGGCGTTCGATATATTCACGCGCGCCGGCCCGCATCGCGCTGACAATCAACTGCGCCTGAGTCATGCTGCCGACGGCGAACAAGGCGGAATCCGGAATTTCCTGGTGCAGTAGTTCGATCGCCCGCAGCGCGGGCGTGATTCCCTCGGCCGCAATGTCCACCAGAATTACATCCGGCGCCAGTGCCTGGGTCTTGCGGACCACCGCATCCGTCGCGGCCAGCGGCAACACAGCGCTGCTGTTAACCGTGCGCGCTACGCTGGTTCCATCCACCAGAACCTGGAGCACGGCGCGCTGGTCATTGTCCGTGGCCAAGACAGCGACTGACAACTCCGGCATCACTCAACCCCACTCTTCCTTCGAAACTCTTCGCGTCTCCCACCTATTTGTTGAAGGCGGGCTTCTTACTGTCGAACTTGCCCTTATCCAGCAGCGGTTCCGGGTTGGCCGGGCCGGCAGGCGCTTGGGTGCTGGGGGAAACACGGCGTGCCGTACACAACACCATCAACTCCGCATTGCTTTTCTGGAGGCTCTTGCTTTTGAAGAAATTCCCCAGCACCGGAATGTCTCCCAGTCCCGGGATCTTATTCATGACGCTGGTCACTCGGTTGTCCATGAGCCCGGCGATAACGAAGCTTTGACCATCCTGTAGCTCGAACTCCGTATCTGCCTTCCGTGTGCTGATGGCTGGAATTTGCGTACCCGCAATGGTGACCGAATTGGCAAAGTCCAGCGTGCTCACTTCGGGCACAACACGCAGATGAATATTGCCGTTGGGCTGAATCACCGGCGTGAACTTTAGGCGCACGCCAAATTCACGGAACTGGATCGTGATCGTCGAAAGCCCCTGGCCGCTGGGCTGGGCCACGGGAAATGGGAATTCACCGCCGGCCAGGAAGCTGGCCTCTTTGCCGTTTACCGCAATCAGATTGGGCTCAGCCAGAATCTGCAGCAGATTCTTTGCCTGCAGGGCCCTGATGACCCCGCCCAGGTGAATGTCGGGCCGAAAGAAGAAGACGTTCAGCAAATCGGAGAGCGTAGTCTGACTTGTGCCGGCGTTGGAGCCCGAGCTCGTGTCCGGCGGGGCGCCAATCTGATCGGTGATCGTTCCAGTCTTGGTGCCGCCAAACTGGCCAGTAGTGATATTGCCAATGGTGTTTCCCGCGCCCGTCGAGAACACGTTGATGCCTAGCTGCATCAGCGCGGACCGGTCCACTTCCGCAAACTTGACTTCAAGAAGAACTTCCTGCGCGCCGACCGGCCCAAAGGTCAAGACGTTCACTACGTTCTTCGAGTATGCGGAAGCAATGGCGCCGGCGTGTTTGGATACATCCTCTGTTGTCACATGGCCCGCCAACACAATCGCCGAACGCGACGGCGTCACGCTGATCTGCTCGTCCGGAAAGATATGATGGATCTCTTCGGCCGCTGCCGTAATGTCGACATCCACCCGTAGATCAAAGCTGCGGGAGCGCTCCAGTTCGTCCCAGATCAAGAGCGAAATCTCGCCGGGCGCCAGCCCGTTCACCAGAACTTGCGTCGGAGTCACAACCAGTGCATCAGCGACGGCGGGATCCGTCACTGAAACGCGTTTCAGCCTCTCCGTCGTGTTGATGAGCAGGGACTTGCCCACCATCACGCGCAAGGGGGCCGCGCCGGGCGCTTCCGTCTGAGGCGGCAACGAAGCCGTCGCGGGAGGCGCCTGCGGTGCTGACGGATTTCCCGGCGGGGCTACCATGTCCGGCGGTGTCGGCCTATCACGTCCGGGGGCCGTATTCTGGGCGAAGGCAGACATGGCGCAGAAAAACAGAGCCACTGCGACCAGACTAAGAATTCTCATGAATTCAGTCCTTTTTGAGGATGCCTGTACACGTTCCGTTGGGCGCTGGAATGTTGCGAATCGTCGCTGCATGGGTGGTTCAGAACTTGGTCTCATCCCGTTTGCTGCCACGAATCGTTTCCACTGCGTAGGGAGCTTGAACCGGAATCGGGGTCGGAGTCTTGCGGACTTTGGGTTTCGCTGGAGTCGCCGCTGCCGTCGGCGCGCCTGGGTACAGCGAACTCGCTCGCGTCGCGGCGATCTGTTCCTTGCGAGTGTCCAGGGGATTGCGCAGCGCTAGCTGAATCCGTCCGTCCTGTGAGGCGAGAGCCAGTCTTTGCGCATCGTCAGGCGAAACCAGCAAAGTGATGACCGGGACCGCTTGTGACTCTCCGGATGTCCCACGCCCCAGGTTCTTGCCCACGGCAATGACGGCAACATTCTCCAGCACCGTGATGGCCTGGCGTTCGGCGCTCGTTCCCGGATTGCCCGTGGCCAGAACATCCACGCGCGAGCCCGGTTGCACAAAGCCCGCCACCGAGACGACATCATTCACGTGGACGGAAACCGCGCGCATGCCCGTAGGAATGAGGGAAGGCAAACCGGCTCCCGCATTCTCTGCGGCCAGTTTACTGGGCAAAATGAATTCCCCCTGGCTCACGGGCAAGATCACGCCCCTGCCCAATATTTGCGCCTTTTTCGTGAACGCCCCGGAAGGGAGCGTCGACTGGGGGAATCGCACCAGGCGAATGTCGCGTTCTTCCAGCTTAGCCCCCACTTGGAGATCGTTGGCCGCGACCACCACCTCTACTCCGGGCTCGTTGCTCGAGCCCCCGGAGGTCCGCAGCCGGTTATACACGCTATAGCTGACCAATAGGCCCAGCGCCAGCGCTAGGCCCCCGATCATCAACAAACGGCTTCGGTTCATTCCGCTCCTTCCGGGTCCGGCCCGGATTCATTTCCCACGCCATGGCCTAACAAACATAGTCACGGTGACGGCGGATCTCCTTGCGGCCGACAGGCTTATTGCGAAATGCCGCTTGCGACCGAAGAGAACACATTGTTGGCATTGCCGCCGATCAGGCGGATGGTGCCAATGACGATCACCAGGATCACCGCCAACATCACGGCGTATTCGGCGATGTCTTGTCCTTCTTCGTTGTGCCACAACGATTTGGCCCGTTCGATCATCTTTGCGCCCTCCAACTCTGCCTGAACACTCTCGAAACGCGCATGCCTCTTTTCTGGACCCGGGACTGACTCCTAGCTCTGGCGGACGGGATCGCCCCGAGTCTGGCGTCGCATCCGCCCCTCTCTGCACAATACAACCACTGTTTCCTCGCCCCAAGTCGGCGCATGGAAACGGGTCCTCTTTTCCTTTAGTTTCGCAGATTTGCGAAGGCTCGGGTAGAGATTTTTTCACCACCCTGTCGCCTTCGGTCAGGCCCGGAGCAGATCCCGCCCGCTGCGGCCGGACCGCTACGGGAAAGAAGCACCGCTTGCGCATCACGGTATTCGGCGCGCCAAGCCGCATCCAGACGGAGAGCTTGGGCCAAAGCCGACGTCGGAGGCACGAGCACGGTCTGTACATTCCAGGCATCCAGAACCTGCCGCCAGCCGGATTTCAGCTGGATGGCACGCTGGAACTGGTCCAGCAGATCGTCACCGTACAGATCCGCACGGCCATCCACGAATACGCGGTACTGCGGATAGAGCTTCCAGATGGCGTAGCCTCCCCAGTCGTAATAGGCGAAGACTCGACTAGGCTGGTTGTGAGAAGCCAAGAACGCCACCGCTTTCTGCGGCGACAGCTCCGCTTCGCGGGCAGCTTGGCTGCGGACTAGGTTGTCCCACCTCACCACTGCAAACACGGCCATCAGAACCAGCGCTGTGCCATTGAGCGCCACCCGAAAGCTTCGAGCAGAGGGAAGCTGGCCAGTTCGCGCAGCTTTCCTGGCTGACGAAGCTAAACTGCAAAACTCGGCAATCAGCGGCGCGGCTAGCAGAACGAAAATCGGAATATGGCGTGCCGCATCCAGGGAGGCGAGCAGCATGGCGAGAAGAGGCAGCAACACACGTGCCTTCGGTCGCGATGGCGAACGGGCGAACGCCACCACCAGAGCCAGGTACATCAGCAGAAGTGGGATGTAGCGCAGCTCATGAAAATTGGGAGGGAGCCACTCCACAATGAACGATCGCATTCCCGCCGAGCGCAACACATCGAGCGGGTAGCGATAGAGTTGCGACCCGCTCGGGTTGAGCGGCACGAGCGCCATGCAGACTAGAATCAGCCCCAGCACGCGCAGGATCTGTGGCCGCGCTTCCGGCCATCGAGTCTGGCCGGCCACAACCTCCCAGATCAGGCCGACGGCCCAGCCAAGCATCAGGGCTGGCCCGAGCGCAAATCCCGCATGCAGGTTCAGCCAGACTAGAAACAGCGGAGGAATCCAGAACAGCAACCGGGGCCGCTCCTCTCCGCATTCGATCAGCCACAAAAGCAGGCTCGCCAGAGTAAAGGTGAACATCTGCGGACGCACTCCCCACGTGGGTGCGGAGGCGAGCGCTCCGAGCGCAACGGCAGCTCCGGCCCAGTGTGGCTTCCCGGGACAGCGCAGATAGAGCAGCATGAACCCAACCGTCGTAGCCACAGCCGAGAACACGATCAGCCCGGCCGCGCCACTGTGTCTCCAGATCTTGTAGAAAACGACTTCCGACAGCCATTCGTGTGACACCCAAGGGTTTCCGGCGCGGCTGAAAGAAAAGGGATCGGAGTGGGGGATCTTTCCGGTTTCCAAGATCCACTGCCCAGTGCGGAGGTGCCACCACAGATCGGGATCGACGGCGTTGCGTGCCGTCATCGCCAGCAAACCGAGCAACAGGATGCCCGCGAAAACCCGCGCGTGACTGAGTTGAGGAATCTTCATCCGTTGACGTTCGCGAAGATTATAGAATCATGCTCGCCGAGGTGCGGGATGTAACGCCGCCAATTCTGCGAAGGCGTCTGGGAGAAGTCTCCCCTATGCCCCTCCGTGCCCTCCGTGGTTCAGGGTTCTTTGTTCAACCACAAAGTACACAGAGGTAGAGAGAGAGTAGGTTCTGAAGGAGGCGCTGACCTTCCGGGAAACACTAGCTGCAGGCGCGACTGCCACTCCATTTCTTTATGACTCATGCAACGTTCGGTCGGCGGAAGGAACTCGCGGTTGCCGCCTTTCTTCTCGCCATGACCCTGAGCAACGTGGTCACGGGCATCAGGCTCGTACCGTTGTTGCGCGCCGGATACCAGGATTTCACCATCTTTTACGCCGCGGCTAACATGGTCCGGAGCGGTCACACCGCTGACCTATACGATCTGCCTGCCCAGTATCGCGCCCAGCAACAGTTTGCCCCGAAGGTGGGCACCCGGCAGGGGGCGTTACCGTACAACCATCCTCCATTTGAAGCACTATTCTTTGTGCCCTTCACATTTCTTCCTTATGTGCCAGCTTACTTGCTCTGGACGTTCGTAAACCTAAGCATGCTGGCGGCAAGCCTGATCATCCTAGGCAGACAGTTCCCAGAGGTCGGCACACTCTCGCCTATCTTCCTCGTGCTGGTGGCGGCCGGGTTTGCACCTGTCGCCAGCGCCGTTATTCAGGGACAAGACTCGATTCTCCTGCTGTTTCTGTGCATCCTTGCGCTGGCGGCCCTGAACAAGCAGCGCGAAATAGCGGCGGGCGCATTCCTGGCGTTCGCCCTGTTCAAGTTTCACCTGGTTCTGCCTCTCGTTCTCATCCTCGCGGTGCGGAGGTGGCGCTTGTTGCTCGGCTTCGCGCCAGTCGCAGCCGCGCTGGCCGCGCTGTCGGTGGCGATGGTCGGTTGGAGCGGCGCAATTGACTACTTCCATTTCATTTTTGGCCTCGAGAAGAGCGGAGCCGGTGGAGCGATCGTGGGCGGCGATATGCCCAACTTGCGTGGCGTCCTCTCTCGTATGCCTGGAGTGCATCCGGGAAGCGCAATTTTCGTATCGCTGACGGTCGCGTGTTCCATCGCATTAGTTTTGATCGTGATGTGGCGAGTGCGGACCAAACATACAGCACTCCGTTTCGCGTTCACCCTGGCGACGGTTGTGGCGATTCTGGTCAGCTACCACACCCTGACCTACGATCTCAGTTTGCTGTTACCGGTTGTGCTCTTGTTGTTGACTGCGCCGACCGACCAAAACGGAAGTCAGACGCGAGCAGATACGATCCTGTTTGTGCTGGTGTATCTGCTTCCGTTCTGTGAGCCTTTCTGGCCCCGCCTGAATCAGTTCTGGTTTTTGCCGGTTGTGTACTGGATCTTTTCGGAGCTTGGCCGCCGTCAGCCTGCGGGAGTCTCAGCTTGATTGTGACGGGACCTCAGCAAAACCACCACCAGCATCGGCAAATAGAAGCCAAGGACGCTCCAGCGCCCGACCTCGCGCATGGTGTGTGGCATGTGATTCCACCGCCACAACCCAACCGCCCAACTGCAGGCCACAGTCAACAAAATGCTGCGGCGAGTTTTCGGGATCAACCACAGCACGAACGCGTCGTAGAACCAGCGTTGCGGTAGGAGGCAAGAAAGGAACAACAAATGCGCGTCGCGGTCGCGGTAGCGCCAGAGGACCAGCAACAGCAGTGGTCCGGGAACAATGAGCAATGGAACGAAATGCTGATATCCATGGAGCTGCGTCAGCCATTCCAGCGGCCAGCGGGGCATCCAAGCGAAGCTTGCCAGCAGCAAAGCAAAGCCGGCGATTACACCTTTGCGCGAAAGATGAGCGAGCGCAACGGGGGCGCCGATCTGCGGTTTCGCAAGCGAGAATGCAAGCGCTGCCGGGAAGAACGCCGCGCACATCAGAAGCGGCGTCCACTGCGCGGTCATCAGAGCTGCCCAGTAGGGATAGGCGAGAAAGATCAGCAGCCGTTCGGACGCCTGGCGAATGAGTCCCCACGCCAACAGGCCGGAACTTATCCCGAAGAAAAGGGCGCCGGCAAGCTCGGGAGGGAAAACGGCAAGAGGCAGGGCGAGTAGCGCCGCCGGTAGCGGGTAGGGAACTGCTCCTTGGGGTGTGTGGGCGTAAGGGTTCTGTGCCGCCAGCAGATTGCGCGCAGCCGAATGCGCCCACTGGAAGTCGGCGGCGCCGAGCTGGAAGTGGTGTAGGAAAATCCAGCAGAGAGCCCCACTCGCTACCCCGATCGCCGCAGCGACCGCGAAGTCTCTGGTTTTAGGAGAAACCTTCACTGGTCTGTTGTAGTATCCAGATTCTCGCAGATTCCATGAGAAAAGCGCGCGTTCTGCACCATCCCATCTGGCTGGTTCTGACCGCTGCCCTCTACACGGCCGGCATGTGGCTGTACGTGCAGCGGGTGCTGGTGCCGCATCAGATCGCGGACGCGGCGGCGACTGGCCGCCCTCGCGGCAATCTTTCCGACCTCTATCCCCGCTGGGTGGGTGCGCGAGAATTGCTGCTCCATGGCCGCGATCCTTACAGCCCGGAAGTCACGCGCGAGATTCAAGCTGGATACTACGGTCGCCCCTTGGATCCTGACCGCCCGGAAGATCCGAAGGACCAGCAAGGGTTCGCCTATCCCGTGTACGTGGTGTTTTTGTTGGCGCCCACATTGAGTTTTCCCTTTGCCGTTGTGCAGAGAGTGTTCTGGTGGGTCCTTCTGGCATTGACGGCAGCAAGCATCCCGCTTTGGCTGCGGGTTCTGCGCTGGACCTTACCCGTGTGGGCAAAAGCCGCTCTGATCATATTGACACTGGGTAGTTTCGCGGTGGTGCAAGGCCTGAAACTGCAGCAGATCAGCTTGCTCGTTGCTGCCCTCATCCCGATTGCTATCGCGCTTCTCGTCACAGATCACCCCATCCCCGCCGGCATCCTGCTAGCCCTTGCGACCATCAAGCCCCAACTGGTGTGGTTGCTGCTGTTGTGGCTCGGGCTCTGGACGCTGGGGGACTGGCGGCGACGGCATCGTTGGGCACTGTCGTTTCTGACCACCATGGCGATCTTTTTCTTGGCCGCGGAGATCTGGCTCCCTCATTGGATCGCTCGTTTCTGGCAAGCCGTGCACGCATATCGCAGCTACAGCGACGCCGTCCCGCTTCTGGACAAGCTGATTCCGCCGCCCTGGAGCAGGCTGCCGGAACTCGCTGTTCTCATTGCGGCAGCGTATGTGGGTTGGAGGCACCGCAGGTTCGCGGCCGACACGGAGGCCTTCGCGTCCGGCGTTGGCCTGATGCTGGCCTCGACTTTGCTGCTCGTGCCGACCTACGCACCTTACAACCAGGTGTTGCTGATCCCGGCGGTCCTTTTGCTGGCCCGCGAACGCGAGGCGATTTGGCAGCGTACAGTGGCCCGATTTTTGTGGATCGTGGTGGCGATTCTGCTGGGCTGGCCGTGGCTTGCCGCTGCGGCTTTGGCAGTTCTTTCGTTCCTTTGGCCCGCATATGCAGTCGAGAAACTCTGGGTTCTTCCCGCCTGGACCGTGCTCACGTTTCCGGTAGGGGTAGTGGCGCTGATGCTGCTGC
>Ga0335070_10000602_pt1 | contig 40468 bp, 37 predicted proteins | sample Lox_Sample_13_FD_206722 | JGI IMG/M metagenome (GOLD analysis project Ga0335070, IMG submission 206722) | Soil microbial communities from Loxahatchee National Wildlife Refuge, Florida, United States - Lox_Sample_1.3 | ecosystem: Environmental > Terrestrial > Soil > Wetlands | place: USA... | reverse complement strand
TCGGCGCCGCCACAGCAGACGGGGGTAGCGGGGGAGGCTCGGCCGGCGGCGGAGTCGGCTCGGGGGCCGGGGCGGGAGCGGGCTCCGGAGGCGGCGCGGGGGCGGGCTCCGGGGACGGGGTGGCTTCGGCCGCCACCGGCGGCACTGGCTCGGCGGCGATCGGCGCGGCGGGCTCCGGCTCCGCTTCGCGCGCCGCGGGCACGAGGTCGAGCACCACGCGCGGCGGGTCGCCCAGCACCTGGGTCTCGATGCGCACCGGTCCGGGCGCACGCACGCGGGCCAGGCACGCGCCGTCCGGGAGCGGCTCGAGGACGACGCCGAGCCCCGGCGCCGCGGGCGCTGCGACGCTCCGCGCGGCGCAGCCCGCGTCGAGATGCACGCGCAGCTCCGCGTCGCCGGCCCGCGGCGTCTCGACGTCGAAGCGCACCGGCGCGTCGCTCTGGAAGACGACGCGCGCGAAGCCCGGGTGCTGGCCCAAGCGGACCGCGACGACGCGCGCGCCGCGCGCCGCCGGCGCGCAGAGCACCAGCGCGGCGAGCGCGAATCCTGCAATGCGTCGCTTCGATGCGTCGAGCCGCATGTCCCTGCGATGGAGGTGGCGTCCGGCGCCGTGCCGTGGCGAGCCGACGTGACCCGGTGTCTCCCGGCCGCAGGCCGCCCGCAGATCGAGCGCAGCCCGCCGGCAACCCGGCGGCAGCTCGCCGCGGGCGCGCAGGTCAAGCACACGCCGAATCCGGCCGATCCGCCTGCGAAAGGACGCGCGCTTGGACGCCTACCTCCTGCTGCCCCTGATCGCGTGCGTGAGCTCTGCCATGCTCAGCGTGGCGATCTTCGCGCGCAACACGGCGCATCCGACCAACCGCCTCGGCGCCGCGCTGACGCTCGGAGCCGCCTTCTGGTCGTTCTGCGAAGTGCTCTGGAACGGCGCGAGCGACCCGGCCATCGTGCTCCGGCTGGTGCGGCTCTCCTCGCTCGGCTGGGTCGCGATCGGGCCGCTCGGGCTGCACCTCTTCGTGGTGCTGAGCGGTGAGCCCGCGCACCGCTACCGGCGCGGGCTTCCGGCCCTCTACGCGCTCTCGGCGCTGTTCTTCGCCATCGACCTCGCGACGCCTTGGATACACCCCTCGGTGACGCGCACGAGCTGGGGCTGGGGCTATGCGCTCGGCCCCGCCTACCCGCCCTTCTACGTGTTCACGGTGAGCTGCCTCGGCGCGGCGCTGGCGCTGGGCTTCCGCAACGTGCACGTCTCGCCCTCGCGCGGCGAGCGCGCGCAGGCGCGCTGGCTGATGGCCGGGATCGGCGTGCCGCTGGTGGTCGCCTCGGTCACCGACGGCCTGCTGCCGCTGTTCGGCTTCCAGCCGCCGCGCCTCGGCACGCTGTCGTTCACCTTCCTCGGCGGCACCATCGCCTGGGGCTTCTACCGCTACGGCTACTCGCTGCTCGTCCCGGGCGACTTCGCCGCCGAGATCCTGGAGTTCCTGCCCGACGGCGTGGCGCTGCTGCGCCTCGATGGGCGCGTGCGCTCCGCGAACGCGGGCATGACGCGGCTGTGCGGCATGCAGATCGAGGGGCGCCACGTGGCGGAGCTGGTCCACGGGCTCGCCCTCGATCCGCTGGCCGAGTTCGGGGCGCAGGAGTGCTCGCTGGCGTCGGCGCAGGGCGGCGGCGTCCCCGTGGCGGTCTCGACGACGCTGCTGCGCGACAAGCAGCGCAACCCGATCGGGCTCGTGTTGGTCGCCCGCGACCTGCGCGAGATCGCGAGCCTGCGCAGCCGTCTCATCACCTCGGGGCGGCTCGCCGCGGTGGGCCAGCTCGCGGCCGGCATCGCCCACGAGATCAACAACCCGATCGCCTACGTGAGCGCGAACCTCGGGGCGCTGCGCGCGCTCCTCGGCGGCGTCGCCGCGAAGCTCCCGGGAACGGCGGGGCCGGGCGGCGAGGCGGCTCGCTGCGCGCTGCGCGAAGGCGAGGAGCTGATCGACGAGTCGCTCGACGGCGTCCAACGCGTCGCCGCGATCGTGCGCGACGTGAAGAGCTTCTCGCACGCAGGCGGCGGGCCGCGCGCGGTGGTCGAGCTGAACCCGCTGCTCGACGCGGTGTTGCGCGTCGCCGCGCCGCAGCTCCGCTGCGGGGGGCGCGTCGAGCGGCGCTTCGGCGACGTGCCGCCGGTGCTCGGCGACCCCCAGCAGCTCAAGCAGGTCTTCCTGAATCTCGTGATCAATGCCTCGCACGCGGTGGAGCGCGACGGCGCGATCCGCATCGCGACCTCGCGCGAGGGCGGGCGCGTCGTCGTGTGCGTCGAGGACGAGGGCTGCGGCATCGCGCCGGACGTGATCGGCAGCATCTTCGACCCGTTCTTCACGACCAAACGCGTGGGCGAAGGCACCGGCCTCGGGCTCTCGATCGCATACCAGATCGTGCGCGGGCACGGCGGCGAGCTGTCGGTGGACTCCGAGCCCGGCCGGGGTACGCGGTTCCGTGTCGAGCTGCCGAGCGCGGAGGCGGCGGCGCTCGCGGAAGGCGCCTAGCGGGCGGACCTCGCTCGCCTGCGGCTCGCTGCGCGGAGGCCGGCTCTCGAGTCGACCTGCTAGCGCGACGCCTTCGAGGCGCGCAGCCGCAGCTCGGCCGGCAGCGCGATCCCTTCGGGCTCGAGCTCCGCGAAGGCCCGCCGCAGCGGCTCGGGGAGCTCCTCGAGGCTTAGGCGCAGCTCGAGCGTCACGGCGCGCGGCGGCGCCTCGACGCGACCGAGGTCCTGCACCGAGCTGGCGCGCGACGAGCCGCGCGGCTGCGCGCTGGCCAGCTCCTTGCGCTCGTCGATCGGAGCGTCCGGGACCTCTTCGAGCTCGACGCCTTCGAGCAGCTCGACCTCGCCGTCCGCCGGTGCGGCGGCGCGCGGCGCCTCGGCGACCGCGGCGATCGGCTCCTCGAAGCCGCTGGGCTGCTGCTGAAGCTCCCCCTGCAGGATCGTCACGGCGAACGGATCTTCGGGCCGCGCCCCGGCCAGCGCGGGCGCGGAGGCCGGCTTCATCACGCCGTCGAGCGGCTCGCGATCGATCACGAAGGTGAGCTGATAGCCCTCGATCTGGATCACGTCGCCGACCTCGAGGATGCGGCGGTCGACGCGGTGGCCGTTCACGAGCGTGCCGTTCACCGAGCCGAGGTCGTGGACCTCGTAGCGCTCGCCGGAGCGGCGGAGCTGCGCGTGGCGGCGCGACACCTCGTCCTGCCCGAGCACGAGATCGCAGTCCGCGGAACGGCCGACGGTGAGGAGCTCCTCGCTCCACGGCACGACGCGCTCGATGCGGCCCTCGCGCTGTACGATCAGGCCGGCATAGAGCGGGGCGGCTTCGCTCGGCGCAGCGATCTCGAGCGTGGCGGTCGACGCAGGCGCCTGCGCCGCAGCGGGTACGTGCGTCGCCGCGACCGCGGGCGCAGCAAGGGCGTCGTCGGGCTCCGGCGCGAGCTCGACGGGCTCGTCGGCATCGGGGGACGCGAGGTCGAAGACGGCGTCACCGACCCGGCCCAGCTCGATCGCGGCCGCGTCGGGCCTCGCGGGCTTCTCGTCTCGCATGGCGGGAGGCTCCTCGGAACGGGGTGCCGCGGCCGCTGCCGCGGGATCGGCCGCCTCGGCGGCACGCCCGACAGCAGGCGGTGTCGCAGGCGGGCGTTGCTGGGCTTCGGCCAGCAGCTGGGCACGCGCCTCGGGACCGGCGACGTAGGTCTTGGCGGGATCCCAGGCGTCGCTCGCCGGCGGCGGCGCCGGGGCCGCGGCCTGGACGTTGCCGAGCTCGCTGCGTACGCGCAGCTGGTGCTTGCCCACCGCGATGGCATCGCCGGGATTGATCTCCACCCGCCCGTGGACGCGCGCCCCGGAGACGAAGGTGCCGTTCTCGCTGCCGTTGTCGTCGAGGAAGACCCGGCCGTCGACGAGCTGCAGGCGAGCGTGGAAGCGGCTCACCGAGAGATTGTCGATGACGATCTCGTTCTCGCGCATGCGACCGATGCGCAAGGTGCCGCGCTCGAAGGGCACCACCTGGAGCACCCGTCCCTTGAAGAGGACTTCGACGACGAGTCCGGCCATCGCCCCATCTCTTCGGCGAGGCGCTGGGGGCGACTTGACCCTGGGGGCCGGAAGCCCCAGGGGCAAGTCGCAATCGCGTCAGCCGCGGCCCATCGCCTTCCGGGCAGCGGGGCGATCCGTGCAGGCCGCGAGCCAGCGCTGCACGTTCGGAAACTTCGCGAGGTCGATGCGTGCGATCGGCGCGATCGCCAGCACGGAGGCGACGTTCAGGTCCGCGAGCGTGAAGCGGTCGCCGAGCAGGAAGCGGCGCTTGCCGAGCTCGCGGTCGAGCACCGCGAGCGGGCGCTGCAGCTTCTGCTCGCCGGCGTCCGCAACGGCGGCGCTGCGCTGCGCCTCCGGCAACATCACGCGGTGCACGAAGGCCTCGATCAGGCCCGGCTCGATCTCGGTCATCCCCCAGAAGCTCCACTGCACCACGTGCGCGCGCTCCTCGGGCGACTTGGGCCGGAGGCCCTTGTCGTACTTCTCGCCGAGGTAGAGGTTGATCGCCATCGACTCCCAGACGACGGTGCCGTCGTCGTCGAGTGTCGGGATGCGTCCGTTCGGGTTCAGCGCGAGGTAGTCGGGCTTCTGCACGTCGCCGACGAAGCTGGTGGGCACGTTCTCGTAGGGCACGCCGAGCTCCTCGAGCATCCAGAGACAGCGGCTCGCCCGCGACATCGGGATTCCGTAGAGCTTGATCATGGGGTCTCCTCGGTGGTGGGCACGCAACGGCTGAGCTTAGACCAGGTCGCCGCTTCGTCAGTCCACCAAGAGCAGGCCGAGGTTCGAGCCGATCTCGGCGGCCAGTCGCACGCGAGGGTGCGATGCGACCTCCTTCCACCCGGCCTCGCACCTCGAGGCCGTGGCGGATCCGGCGCCGGACCAGCGGATGTCGTCGAACAGCACCGCGGCGCCCGGCGAGAGCCAATCTGCCACCGCAGCGAAGTCGCCGACGTAGGCCTCGCCCGAGTGGCAGGCGTCGTGGAAGAAGAAGTCGACCCCGCCGAGCTCGGCGGCCATCTCGGGCAGCAGCTTCTCGCTGAGCCCCAGCCAGCCCCGCACACGTCCACCGAAGCGGGCGCGGAGCGACTCGAAGGCAAGGGCCGCGATCGCGGGCTGCGCCTCCACCGTCGACAACATGCCTTCCGGGCCCTGACTCTCGAGCGCCGAGAGAATGACCAGCGAACCCATCCCGTAGGCGGTTCCCGCCTCGAGACAGCACAGCGGGTGCAGGGAGCGAACGATCGCCCAGAGCAGGCGCGCCTTGCGCCCGAACGACGACGACATTCGGAAGTGGGAGGCCACATCGAGATCGGATTCGGGAAGCTCGACCGCGCAGCCGAGAAAGCGGTCCGCCTCGCGGACCAGTGAGAGGGCGACCGCAGCGGGAAGCGGGGGCAGGCTGGTCTCGATCGTTGCGAGCAGGCGCTCGAAGCGACGCCGGGCGTCCGTCGGGCCGCTGGGATCGCCGCGGTCGACGATCCCGCGCACGCGCTTGCGATAGGGACGGAAGGCATCGCGCAGCATCGCGAGGGCGAAGCGCGGATCGTTGAGGTGGTCGGGTTCGAGCCTCTCGAGCAGGCCGACGATGAGACCGTCGACCAGGCGATCCAGGGGAGCCTCGCGATCGGCTCCAAGAACTCGCTTGAGCTGCACGCGACCGGCACCTCCCACCCGAGGGCCTTTCGACGATATCCCAAGTTGGCGGGCGACCTCTAGAAGGCGAGGTGGGGCTCGCCGAGCGTGGCCACCCTCGAGTCGGGGCCCCGAGGGGGCTGGCGGTAGGAAACGCCGTCGCCCCGCGCGGCAACTCAGGGTGTGAACCCGCTCACGTGTCACCCGGCCTCGGAGGGGGCATCCTACGCGCGGGGGATGAGGAGAGGCACCTTCGATGCGTCGCTACGAAACCGACCGCTACGGCATGATCTCGTCGTTCGACATCGCGGATGCGCTGCGCCGCGCAGAGAGGCGCCGGCTCGACAACGAGCGCCTCGAGCGCGAGCGGGCGGCCCGCAAGGCGGCCCGCGCCGGCGTGCTGGCGAGGGTCTGGGCGCTGCTCGCCGAGCCGCGTCGCTCCGCAGCCTGATCGCACGCGCGCGGTAGACTCGCGCCCCTCTGGAAGGAGAGCCGGGCGCGATGCGCGATCGATGCGGGTGGCCTCGGCGGGCGGCGCTGCTGGCCCTCGCAGCCGCGCTGTGCGGCGCATGTGCGGGTCGGCCGAGGCCCGAATTCCCGGGCGCCCCGCGTGCCACGCAGGGCGTGGCGATCGGCGAGGTCACGGATTCGCGCGCCGTCATCTGGGCGCGCGCCAACGCCCCAGCTGTGATGCGCGCCGCGGCGATCGACCTGTCTGCCCGCGACCCCGCGGAGGTCGTGCAGGGCACCTCGCGCGTCGACCCGGAGTCGGACCTCACGGGCCGGGTCGTGCTCTCGGGCCTGCGCGCGGCGACGACCTATCGGGTCTCGACCTGGTTCGAGGACTCCGAGGGGCGACCCGGAAAGCGCCACGACGTCTACTTCCACACCGCGCCGGAGCCCGGTGACGCCGCGCCCGCGCGCATCGCGTGGGGTGGCGACGTCGCCGGGCAGAACGTCTGCCGCGACCAGCGCGAGGGCTTCCCGATCTTCCGCGCGGTGCTCGCCGCACGCCCCGACGTGTTCATCGGCGCGGGCAACATGATCTACGCGGACGACAGCTGCGAGGCCGCCGGCCGCTTCGGGAACCAGCAGGTGCCCGGTGGCTTCGGCAAGGCGGTCGACCTCGAGGGCTTCCGCGCACACTGGCGCTACGTGCGCGACGACGACGCGCTGCAGGACCTGCTCTCGCAAACGCCGTACGTGGCCGTGTGGGACGACCACGAAGTCGTGAACGACTTCGGGCCGCAGCAGGACACGCGCGACGAGCCGCCCTACCGCTCGGGCGTGCCCCTGATGCCGCTCGGCCGGCGCGCATTCCGCGAGTACAACCCGCTGGTGCCCGCCGCCCCGCTCCACCGGAGCCTGCGCTGGGGGCGCAACGTCGAGCTGTTCGTGCTCGACACGCGGCAGTACCGCGACCCGAACTCGCAGGCCGACAGCGCCGAGAATCCCAAGACGATGCTCGGGCTCGAGCAGCGCCGCTGGCTCGAGGAGCGCGTCGCGGCTTCCGACGCGACCTGGAAGGTGATCGTGTCGAGCGTCCCGATCTCGATCCCGACCGGCGACCCCCCCGAGCACGGGCGCGACGGCTGGACCGGCTTCGATCAGGACACCGGCTTCGCGCGCGAGCTCGTCGAGATCCTGCGAGCGCTGCACGCCGCCGGTGCGCGCAACCTGCTCTGGATCACCGCCGACGTCCACTTCGCGGCCGCCTTCCGCTACGCACCGATCCCGGAGGATCCCGGCTTCGGGTTCCACGAGATCGCGACCGGGCCGCTGCAAGCAGGACTCTTCACGAACGACCGCTTCGACCCCAAGCTCGGCGCCCAGCGTCTGTTCCTCTACGGGCCGGCCAGGCCGAGCGCGGTCGCCTCGTTCGCCGAGGCGAAGCGCTGGTTCAACTTCGGCTTGCTCGACGTCGCCGCCGACGGCAGGCTCGCGGCGCGCGTCGTCAACGCGAACGGCGAGACGGTGTCCACCCTCCACCTCGATCCGGTGCCCCGATAAACCCGCTGCTCCGGCCACCTGGACCCGGAAGCTGCGCGCGCACGGACGCGCAGCTCGTCACCCTGGGGCGCTGGCTCGCCACTCACGGGCGAACCGCGGAGGTGGAACACCCGATCATGCACGGCGACCACGAGATTCCGAGCGCATTCCTGATCCGCGCCCTGGCGCGCGGCGCGTCTCATCACTGCGATCGTTGCGAGAGCCGGATGTTCGTGCGATCGGCGTCGGGCCTCTGCCCGTACTGCGCGGGCGGGCCTGCTGCGGGCGGCGTGCAGCTCCGGCGGACCACCAGCGCGCGCCTGCATCGGGCTTCGCCCGACGAGCCCTTCGTCCCGCGGCTGCGCGAGCCGGGTCCCTCGGGCGGCCACTGGCAGCGGCTCCGCGCCGGCGCGAAGCGCGCGCGGCTGCGCGTGTCGAGCGCGCGGGACCTGGCGCCCGGCGAGCAGCCGCAGCCCACGACGAGCTGATCCCAGGGTATCCTCTCCGGCGGCATGCCGTACCGGGAGTCGCCGCCGGACCCGCGCCTCTCGCGCTTCGTCGAGTGCTTCGGCGCCTCGACCGACGCCGGCGCGCCGCAGCCCGTGCGCGTCGTGCCCGACGGCTGCGTCGATCTCCTCTTCACGATCGCAGGCGATGGGCGCGAGGTGCGCGCCGAGGTGTTCGGAACCAAGACCCGGGCGCTCGAGGTGCGCGACTCCGAGCCGGTCGGAAAGCTGGCGGTCCGCTTTCGACCCGGCGCCGCCCGGCGCTTCCTGGGCCGGCCCGCGCACGAATTCGCCGATGCGGCCGTCGAGCTCGGGCAGCTGTGGCCGGACGCTGCGGAGCTGGCCGCCCGCATCGCAGCGGCGAGTGGCTTCGCGGCGCGGCGCGCGCTCCTCACGCGCGCGCTCCTCGCGCGCCTCGGCCGGGCGGAGGTGCCCGATGCGCTCGCCGAGCTGGTGGATTCGGCGATCGCGCGCATCGCGGGAGCACGCGGCGCGTTGCAGGTAGCGGCGCTCGCGACGTGACGCACGCGCTCGGCTACGCCGACCAGGCTCACCTGCTGCGCGAGTTCCGGGAATTCGCGGGCGCATCTCCTTCGCAGTGCCTGCCGTTCGATCGCCGCTGGCTGTCGGATTCGTTCAATCCTCCGGCCTGAGCCGGTGGCACCCTCCTCGCGAGATTCGCCGGAGGGTCTTCCGCTGCAGCTCAGCCATGCCGCTTACCGCCGCGCGCGCGGCTTCCTCCTCGAACGGGCGCGTCCGCTCGAGCGCGCGCTCTTCTTGCGCGACTACGAGGACGGTTCGGGCTCCGCGGTGATCGACGCGCTGGCGGCGTTCCGCAACCGGGACGGCGGCTTCGGCCACGGGCTCGAGCCGGACCTGCGGCTGCCGAGCTCGTCGGTGCTCGCCACCAACCACGCGCTGCGCATGCTGCACGAGATCGGCGCGCCGCCCGACCACCCTTTCGTGTCGGGTGGAATCGCCTGGCTGCTCGGCGCCTACGAGCCCGCCCTCGGCACCTGGCGCTCGGTGCCGCCGGAGGCGGAGCAGCACCCGCACGCCGACCACTGGAAGTGGGCGCTGCACGCCGACGGCGGCCCGTGGCCTCGCGCCGTCCTGCCGCGCGCCGAGATCCTCGCGCAGCTGCATCGCTGGGAATGCTGCGTCCCCGCCCGGTTCCTCGCCGATCTCGATCGCCGCTTCCTCGCCGATCTCGCCGGGCTCGACGCGTCGATCGGTGCCGACGCGATCGCGGCGTGCGAGGCACTCGTGCAGACGCAGGCTGCGCCGGCGCGACTGCGGGAGGCCACCGCGCAGCGCGTTCGCGAGCTCGGCGGGGCGATGGTGAGCCGTGATCCCGCTGCGTGGTCCGGGTACGTGGCGAAGCCGCTCAAGCTGGCACCGAGACCCGGCTCGACGCTCGCCGCGGCGCTCGCCGCCGAGGTGTCGCGCAACCTCGACTGGGAGATCGAGCAGCAGGCCGCGGACGGCAGCTGGCTCCCCAACTGGAGCTGGGGCGCCTACCCCGAGGCGTGGCAGCAGGCGCGGCTCGAGTGGCAGGGCGACCTCACCCTCCAGGCGCTGCGCGCGCTGCGCGCCTGGGGACGCATCGAGCCGCCGTGACTCGCCCCGTGCCATACTGACCTCCCGGCTCGCGGGGGGTGGCATGCCGATCGGTCGGGAAGCTGCGGCACCGGCCCGCGACGCGCCGGGACCTTCCTTCCGAGAGGCCGCCGGCGTCTGGGCGAAGATCGGCCTGCTCTCCTTCGGCGGACCGGCCGGACAGATCGCGATGATGCACCGCGTGCTGGTCGAGGAGAAGCGCTGGATCGGCGAGGTCCGCTTCCTGCACGCGCTCAACTACTGCATGCTGCTGCCCGGCCCCGAGGCGACGCAGCTCGCGACCTACGTGGGCTGGCTGCTGCACCGCACGTCGGGCGGGCTGGTCGCGGGGACGCTCTTCGTGCTGCCCGGCTTCGCGACGGTGCTCGCGCTCAGCATCCTCTACGCCGCCTTCCACAGCGTGCACTGGGTGGATGCGCTCTTCTTCGGCCTCAAGCCCGCCGTGCTCGCGGTCGTGGTCGAGGCCGTGCTGCGGATCGGGCGGCGCGCGCTGCGCAGCCGGATCCGCATCGCGATCGCCGCGGCGGCCTTCGTGGCGATCTTCGCGCTCGATGTGCCGTTCCCTGCGATCATCGCTTCGGCCGCGCTGCTCGGGTCGCTGGGCACACGCCTGGCGCCCGACGTGTTCCGCGTGGGCACGGCGGGCGCCGACGAGCCGACGCCCGTCGACGCCGCCTTCGATCGCGAGCGCGTGCGCCCGTCGGCGGGGCGGGCGCTGCGCGTGGCGGCGCTGTGGGGCGCGCTCTGGTTCGCGCCGGTGGCGGCGATCGCGGCGGCGCTCGGCCGCAGCTCGATCTTCTTCGCGATCGCCGTGCTGTTCAGCAAGGCGGCCGTGGTGACCTTCGGCGGCGCGTACGCGGTGCTCGCCTACATCGCGCAACAGGCGGTGCAGGGCCATGGCTGGCTCTCGCCGGCCGAGATGCTCGACGGCCTCGGGCTCGCCGAAACGACCCCGGGGCCGCTGATCCTCGTCACGAATTTCGTCGGCTTCCTCGCGGCGTATCGACACGCGTCGGGGCTCGACCCGCTCGCCGCCGGTGTGCTCGGCGCCGCGCTCACGTGCTGGGTCACCTTCGTGCCGTGCTTCTTGTGGATCTTCCTCGGCGCGCCGTACATCGAGTCGCTGCGCGGCATCCTCTGGCTCGACGGCGCGCTCTCGGCGATCACCGCGGCGGTGGTCGGCGTGGTGCTGAACCTCGCGGTCTGGTTCGCACTGCACACCGTGTTCCACGAGGTCGCGACGCTGCACGCCGGACCGCTGCAGTGGCTCGCCCCGGCGTGGCGCAGCGTGGACGCGGCGTCGCTCGCCATCGCCGCGGCGGCGCTGCTGGCGATGCTCCGCTTCGGCGTCGGGATGCTCCCCACGCTGGCGGCGAGCGCAGCCGCCGGCGCCGTCTATCGACTGGCGGCCGGCGCCTGATCAGAAGCGGTCGGGCCGGAAGGCGCGCGCTGCGGCGGGCAACGCCTTGCCGCTCACCAGATCGGCGACCAGCTGGCCGGTGATCGCCGAGAGCAGGATGCCGTTGCGCGAGTGGCCGAGCGCCAGCACGAGACCTTCGAGCCCGGGCGCCGGACCGAGCAGGGGAAGCCCGTCGGGCGTGACGGGACGCAGGCCCGCCGCGGCAGCTTCGAAGCAAGCGTCGGCGAGCGCGGGGACGAGCGCAGGCGCCGCCGCCAGCAGCGAGCGCAGACCCTCCGCCGTGACGCGGCGGTCGAAGCCGACGCGCTCCTCGGTGGCCCCGACCAACACGCGGCCGTCGCGGCGCGGCACTAGGTAGGCATCGGCGCCGCGCACCACGCTGTCCAGCAGCAGCTTCGCCGGGCGCAGCGCTGCGATCTGTCCGCGCACCGGCGTCACCGGCGCCGGCACGGCGAGCCCTGCGCCCTCGAGGCCGGCCCACGGCCCGGTGGCCAGCACGACCCAGCGCGCCGGCCAGTCGCCGGCGGGCGTGCGAACGCCTCGCACGCGGGCGCCGCTCGCGTCGCGCAGCAGCGCGAGAACGGGCGCTCCGCACTCGATGCGCGCGCCGAGACCCTGCGCAGCGCCCGCGAACGCCGCCGTCAGCAGGTCACCCTCGATGTGCGCCTCGAGCGGCGACCAGAGCGCGCCCGCGATCGAGCCGGCGAGCTCGGGCTCGCGCGCGCGCGCGGCGCCGCCGTCGATCCACTCCGCGCCGTGCGCGGCCAGCCGCCGGGCGCGCGCGCGCAGCGACTCCACCTGCGCGGACGACGCCGCCACGCGCAGCACGCCCGAGCGCACGAAGTTCGCGTCGATGCCCGAGCGCTCGCGCAGCTCCGCCACGAGCTCCGGGAACAGCGCCAGGCTCTCGAGCCCGAGCGGCAGCACGTCGTCGGCGCCGTGCGCCTCGGCGAGCGGCGTCAGCATGCCGGCCGCGACGCCCGAGGCGTGCGTCCCGATCGCATCGCGCTCGAGCAGCACCACCGAGAGCCGTTCGCGTGCCGCGTAGAAGGCGACCGCACAGCCCACCACGCCGCCGCCGACGACGGCGACGTCGGCGCTCTTCATCCCGGCCTGCGCGCGAGCGCCTCTGCGTCGCGCTTCAGCTCGTCGACGTCGTGCTCGAGGCCGACGTAGCGGCGTGCGATCCTGCCCTCGCCGTCGATCAGGAAGGTGATGACGAGGTGCGCGATGCTGCCGTCGGCATCGCGCGCGCTCCCGACGCCGTAGGCGGCGAGCACCTTCGCGACGTCGTCGGGCGGCCCGGTCAGGAACGACCAGCCGGACAGGTCGGCGCCGTGCTTCGCAGCGTACTCGCGCAGCGCCGCGGGCGTGTCGCGCGCGGGATCGAGGGAGATCGAGACGAAGCGCAGGCGTGCGCGCGCGTCCGGGCCGAGCGCGCGCTGCAGGTCGACGTGCAGCCCGGTCAGGATCGGGCACGGCCCGGGGCAGCGCGTGTAGACGAAGTCGAGCAGCACCAGCTTGCCGCGCAGATCGCCGAGCGCGAGCGGGTTGCCGTCCTGGTCGATCAGGCGGAACGGCGGCGCGGGCTCGGCGTCGGCGGGCGCGCCGGCGAGCGACGGGCCGCCGCTCGCGGCTCCGCCGCTCGCCAGCACCTTCGCGCCGATCACCCGGTACGCCTTGCCGGTGAACTCGAGCCGGAAGTCGATCGTCTGCCCCGGCGCGAGCTGCGCGAGCAGCTGCGGGTCGGGGACGTCGAAGTTCATCGTCATGCCCGGCATCAGGCCAGGGATGTCGTCGTGGGTGATCAGGACCTGCCCGGTCTCGGGCTGCACCTCCTCGACGACGCCGTGCGCGTCGAAGACCTTGGCGCCGCGACCGCAGCTCGCCGCGAACACGAGCGCCGCACACGTGATGGCGAGCCCTCGCATCGGCGTTCAGCCCATCGGGTAGCGGATCTCGCGCGAGATCGCGTCGACCGCCGCGAGCGCGTCGGCCGGGAGCTTCGCGTCGGCCGCAGCGAGCAGCGGATCGAGCTGGTCGACGTGCGTGGCGCCGATGATCGTCGAGCCGAGGAAATCGCGCGTCAGCGTCCACGCGATCGCGAAGCTCGGCAGCGAGAGGCCGCAGTCGGCGGCGACCCGGGCCAGCCGCTCGGTCGCGGCGAGCGTGCGCTCGTTGACGAAGCGCTTCGTCATCGCCTGCGTGCGCGGGCTGTGCGAGCGGTAGCGCGTGAAGCGGGCGCCGGCCGGCCACGCGCCGTTCGCGTACTTGCCCGAGAGCACGCCGCCGGCGAGCGGACTGTAGGCGAGCAGGCTCACCGACTCGCGCCGGCACACCTCGGCGAGGTCGTCCTCGAAGCGCCGATTCAGCAGGCTGAAGTTGTTCTGGATCGTCTCGTAGCGGACGAAGCCGCCGCGGTCGGCGGCCCACAAGCTCTTGGTGAGGCCGTAGGCACCCTCGTTGCTGCAACCCGCGTAGCGGATCTTTCCCTCCTCGACGAGGCGCGAGAGGCCCTCGAGCGTCTCCTCGTAAGGGAGGTCCGGCTCGGGCCAGTGCGTCTGGTAGAGGTCGATGTAGTCGGTGCCGAGCCGGCGCAAGCTGCCCTCGACGGCGCGCGCCAGCGAATGGCGATCGAGCGAGCCGAGGCCGGAGCGCACCGGCGCCTGGAACCAGCCGCCGCTCGGACCCGCGATCTTGGTGGCGAGGATCACGGCGTCGCGCGGGCGGCCCGCCAACCACTTGCCGAGGATCGCCTCGGTGCGCCCGGACCACTGCAGATCGGGCGGCACCGGGTACACCTCGGCGGCGTCGAGGAAGACCAGACCCGCGTCGAAGCCCCTGTCGAGGATCGCGAGGCTCGCGGCCTCATCCGCCATGCTGCCGAAGGTCATCGTGCCGAGGCAGATCTCGGGCACGCGCAGGCCCGTGCGGCCGAGGCGGCGGTCCTTCATGCTGGTGCCTCCATGACCGCGCAGTCTATCCTCCGCATCGCGCTCCTGCTCTCGGGGCTCGCGGCCGCGTCGTGCGCAGCGCGGCCAGCGGGCGACTCCGATCCCACCGACGCGGCAGCGATGGCGCCCCTCGCCGCAGCGCTGAGCGAGGCAGCGCGCCATGAGCTGCGGCCGCCCCGTGCCATGGTCGTGCGCCTCGGCTTCGGGGCAGCGGCCGACCTCGACCTGTACGTCACCGACCCGCTGCAGGAGACCGTCTACTACGCCAACACGCCCGCGCGCTCGGGCGGCGCGCTCGATGCGGACCGCGGCTGCGGCGACCCGGCGCCGCGCGTCGAGACGGTGGTCTTCGAGCGCCCCCTGCCCGGCCGCTATCGCATCGGCGTCGACTTCCCCAAGTCGTGCGACGGGAGCGATCGAGCCGCCCCCTACGCGGTTCGCGTGGAGCGCGCGGGCCACGTGCACGCGCGCGAGGGCTCGGTCGAGCCGCGGCGCTTCGCGCCGATCGTGCTCGAGCTCGACGTGGAGTGACGCGAGCCGGCTAGGGCTTCACCTCGACGCCCCGCCAGAAGGCGTACCAGCCGGCGATCTGCGCCGCCGCGGGCTTCGGGCTCGGGTAGTACCACGCCGCGTCGACGTTGCGCGCGCCGTCGACGACGACGGTCTTGTACGAGGCCTCGCCCTTCCACGAGCAGGTCGTATGCGTATCGCTGTCGGCGAAGAACTCCGGGTGCAGGCTCTCGGGCGGAAAGTAGTGGTTGCCCTCGACGACGCGGGTCTCGTCGCTCTCGGCGAGCACGCGGCCCTTCCAGATCGCTCTCATGACGCCCAGCTTAGCGCCATCCGATCGGCTCGTAGCCCTTGTCGCGCAGGCAGTGGTCGACGAAGCGCTTCTCGATCTCGTCGGGCTCGCGGGAGCCGAACAGCCAGCGCATCAGCCCGACCGTGCCGGCGCCGGCGGCGCCGACCGCCGCGCCGGTCCCCGGCGCGCCGAGGATGGCGCCGGTCACGGCGCCCGCCGCGGCGCCGGTCGCGGCGTGGGTGGCGGTCTGCCCCGCGGCGCGCCCCGCCTGCCCCCCGCCCGTCCCGTAGTCGTGCGCCAGCCGCAGGCAGGCGTCGATGTCCTCCTGCGCCGCCTGCGCTCCCACCGACTGGAGCGTCTGGTTCGGGTACAGCACCGGGCGCTTGGCGGCGCAGCCCGCGAGCGCGGCGAGCGCGACCAGAGCGGCGGCGATCGCCCGCGTCTTCATCGGCCTCACGCGACCGCCTTCCAGTCGACGCCGTCGAGCACCGCCCGCTCGGCGTCCATCGGAGCCCGGAGCATGCCGCAGCGCTCGCCCAGCTCCATCGTGGCTCGACTCCTCTCGGTGTATCCAGGGGGAGAGCGCCAGGTGAAGAGATACATGTACGTCCGCGCCTCGTGGCGCGCCTGTGCCTCGGCGAGCCGGACCGAGTGATAGCGCAGCCGCACGTCCGATTGGATCGCGTACAGCAGCTCGGCGGGCGCGGCGCGCTCGAGCTGCGCGGACACGGCGTCGCGGTGGTCTCGCTCTGGCCGGGGCTGGTGCTGACCGAGCGCACCCGCGCGGCACGCGCCGCCCTGCCCGACTCCGCCCTGCCCGCCCTCGACTGGGCGGGTGCCGAGTCGCAGCGCTTCACCGGTCGCGCGGTGGTCGCGCTCGCCTGCGATCCGGACGCGCTGCGCCGCAGCGGACGCGCCTTCCCCTCGCGCCAGCTCGCCCTCGACTACGGCTTCCGCGACGTCGACGGGGCGCTGCCGGACGGCCCGATCCACCGGACTCCGCCCGGCGGCGAGACGTGATGCCCGCCGCGCGGGGGACCGGTACTGTCTCGGTCTCCCGAGGCGTGTGAGGAGGGGCGCGTGCCCGGCTTGACCCTGGTGATCGGCAACAAGAACTACTCGTCGTGGTCGCTGCGCCCGTGGCTCGCGCTCAAGCACGCCGGGATCCCGTTCGCCGAGGTGCGGATCCCGCTGCGCATGCCGCAGACCCGCGAGCGCATCCTCGAGTACTCGCCTTCGTCGAAGGTGCCGCTGCTCGTGGACGGCCGGATCAAGGTCTGGGAGTCGCTGGCAATCCTCGAGTACCTGGCCGAGAAGTTCCCGAAGGGCTGCGCCTGGCCGGACGACCCGCAGGCGCGCGCATTCGCGCGCTCCGCCGCGGCGGAGATGCACGCAGGCTTCGCCGCGCTGCGCGCCGAGCTGCCGATGAACTGTCGCGCGCGCCGCAGCGGCGTCGCGCCCTCGCCCGCCGCGCGCGAGGACATCGAGCGCGTGCTGGCGTTGTGGCGCAGCGCCCGCGAGGCCTTCGGTCGCTCGGGGCCGTGGCTGTGCGGGGCGTTCGGCCCCGTCGACGCGATGTTCGCGCCGGTGGCGCTGCGCTTCCTCACCTACGGCGTCGCGGCGCCGGGTGCGGCCGGCGACTTCGTCGCCGCCGTGCGCCAGGACCCGGCGATCCGCGAGTGGATCGAGGCCGCCGCCAAGGAGCCCGAGGTCATCCAGGAGGTCGAGCGGGGCACGCCCGCCTGACGCACGGCCCGGAGGATCCTCGTGCTCGTCACCGTCTGCGCGTGCACCTATCGGCGACCGCAAGGCCTGCGCGCGCTGCTCGACGGGCTCGCCCGGCAGACCTTCGGCACGAGCGGAGCGCCGCGGCTCGCGCTCGTCATCGCCGACAACGAGGGCAGCGCCGAGGCCGAGCGCACCTGCGCGGCGTTCCAGAGCGCCTCCGCGATGGCGCTCCGCTACGTGCACGAGCCGCGGCGCGGCATCCCCTACGCGCGCAACGCCTGCCTCGACGCCGTGCCGCCGGAGAGCGACTTCTTCGCGATGATCGACGACGACGAGGTGCCCGAGCCCGAGTGGCTCGACGAGCTGCTGCGCGCCCAGGCGGCGAGCAACGCCGACGTGGTGCAGGGCGCGGTCGCGCCGCGCTTCCCGGAGGCGGCGCCCGCCTGGATGCGCGAGGGACAGTTCTTCGGCTGGCCGAACCAGCGCCTCGTCGAGGACCCGCCGGCGCTGGTCGACGGCCAGCTGCTGAGCTCCGCCGCCACCAACAACGTGCTGGTGCGCTGCGCGGCGGTCCGCAAGCTCGAGCTCCGCTTCGACACGCGCGTGGGCTTGCGCGGCTGGGACGACGCGCTGTTCTTCCGCGCGCTCGCGCGCGGCGGAGCCAGGATCGTGTACGCCGCGCGCGCCCGCGTCCTCGAGATCGTGCCGCCGGAGCGCGCCACGCTGCGCTACCTGCTGCGCGTCGAGTACCGCCAGGGCCAGAAGAAGCTCCCGATCAAGCTGCTGTTCCACGAACCTCCCGCGGGCGCCGGCGAACGCGCCCGGCTGCGCGCCAAGACGGCGCTGCGCGGCGTCGCCGCGCTCGCCTCGGGCGTGTGGTGGATCGCGCGCTCCGTCCTCGCGGGCGCGCGGCGCCCGCGCCGCTTCGCGATCGGCGTGCTGCGGCTCGCCAACGGAACCGGCATGCTCGCGAGCGTGTTCGGCGCCCGCTACGAGCACTACCGGTGAAGCACGAGGCGGATCCGTGAAGCGCGCAGCGCCGAGCCTGTGGTACGACGTGACCAACCTGGTGTCGTACTCCGGCACCGTCACCGGGATCGAACGCGCGATCTCGGGCGTCGCACGCGGCCTGCTCGAGGCCGACGCCCCCGTACCGGTCCGTTTCTGCCACTTCCGCAAGGGGGAGGGGTTCTTCGAGCTCCAGCGCCCGCGGCTCGATGCTCTGCTCGACGAGCTCGGCCGCGAGCGGAGCCGCCGCAAGCGCACACTCGCGGCTCGGCTCCGCAAGCGGCTGCTGGGAAGCCGGCCGGCCTCGGCCCCCTTCGACGCCGGCGACGTGCTGCTGAACCTGGGCTACGCGACCTACCAGCAGCGCCACCGCCCGCTCGTCGCCGAGCTGTTCCAGCGAAGCGGCGTGAACTACGCGGGCTTCATCTACGACCTGCTCCCGGTCCGCTTCCCCGAATGGTGGGACCCCGAAGAGCAGATCCGCACGCGCGAGTGGTTCACCTTCACCGGTCGGCACGCGTCGATCGTCCTATGCTGTTCCGTCTCCACGAGCACGGACGTGCGCCGCTTCTTCGAGGAGGAGGGAATCGAGGCTGGTCCGGTCGTCAGCGTGCCGCTCGCGGACGACCTCCGCGTCTCTCCCGCCGCCGGCGAGTCCAGCGCCGGCACCGAGCGACCCTACGTCCTGTACGTCAGCACGCTCGAGGTGCGCAAGAACCACCGGCTGCTGTTCCAGGTCTGGAAGGAGTTGCTGCGTCGGCACGAACCCTCCGCCGTGCCGAATCTCGTGCTCGTCGGCCGCAAGGGATGGCTGATCGGCGACTTCTTGGCCGAGCTCCGCAACGCGCACTTCCTCGGCGGCAAGATCGTCGTCAGGCACGCGGTGTCCGACGAAGAGCTGGCGCGCCTCTACGCCGACTGTCTCTTCACGGTGTATCCGAGCATCCACGAAGGCTGGGGCCTGCCGATCGCCGAGAGCCTGGCGCACGGCAAGTACTGCGTGGCATCGTCCTCGTCGTCGATCCCGGAGGTGGGCGGGGACCTGATCGACTACCACGATCCCTTCGATCTGCGCGGCGCCCTCGAGCGCATCGAGCGCGCCATCTTCGATCCCGCCTACCGGGCCGCCAAGGAGGCCGAGATCCGCGCGCGCTACCGGCGCCGCACCTGGCGCGAGTCGGCGCAGGCGATCGTCGTAGCGCTCGCTCCCCTCTGGAAGCCGCCGGCCAGCGCCTGAAGCCGGCGGCCGGCGACGCGCCGCCTCAGCGACCGGCGGCCAGCTCCTCGTAGCGGCGCGCGGCCTCGTCGAACGAGAACGCACGCGCCCGCTCGATCAGATCGCCGCGCGGCGGCGGCGCGTCGAGCGTCGCGCCGATCGCAGCGCAGATCGCATCGGCGTCGCCGACCGGCACGAGCCTGCCGTAGCGACCGCCGTCCAGGATCTCGGCGGGGCCGCTCGGGCAGTCGGTGCTGACGATCGGGCAGCCGCACGCGAGCGCCTCGACGAGCACGTTGCCGAAGCCTTCCCACGCTGACGACAGCGCGAACACCGCGGCCCGCGCGTAGAACGGGAAGGGGTTGCGCACGTAGCCGGCGAAGTCGACGTGCTCGTCGACGCCGAGCTGCTTGGCGAGGTCGCGCAGCGCCGGCTCCTCGTCGCCCTCGCCGAGGATCACGAGCCGCGCCGGGCGCTGCCGGCGAAGCTGCTGGAACGCGCGGAGCAGCGTCGGGAAGTCCTTCTGCGGCTTCAGCTTGCCGACGCCGAGCACGACCGGAGGCCCGCCGCCCTGGAGCCACGGATGGTCGACCGGCTCGCGCGCGAGCGCCTCGATCCCGCCGTGGAAGACGGGGTTGTAGATCACCTGGATGCGCTCCGGCGGCACGCCGCCGAGCTGCTGCAGATCGCTCGCGACGCCCGCCGAGGCGGCGACGATCGCATCCGCGTGTCGCGCGAAGCGGCGCATCAGGTGCGGCGTGCTGCGCACCCAGCGCGAGCGGCTGCGCGCCGCGGCGGTGCTGAGGTGATTCTGCACGCTCACCAGGAAGCGCACCCCGCCGCGCCCGAGCAGGCTCGCGAGCAGCAGCACCAGGTTCGGATAGCTGAGGAACGAGATCACCGCCGCCGGCCTTTGCGAGCGCAGGTAGCGCTGCAGCGCGAGCAGCGGCGGATCGTCGTCACTGACCACGCGCAGCAGCGGCAGCGCCCAGCCACGCGCGCCGTGCAGCGCGTGCGGCGTGGGGACGAACGCGCGCGCGAGCGCCGCCGCCTGGGCGAGGCGGCCGCGCAGCGGCGCGCTGCCGGCGCGCAGGTTCACGATCCGGATCGGCGGCGCGTGCGCGGCGAGCTCGTCGAGCAGCCAGCCCTCCTCGTCCTCGACCAGGAAGTCGACCTCGTGGCCGCGGTCCGCGAGCCCCTTGGCGACGTTCACGGCGGCGTACTCGGCTCCGCGCGCCGACTCGACGGTGCGGATGTAGACGCCGATCCTCACGCCGGCGCCGCGTCCTTGGGCCAGCGGCGCTTCATGCACTGCCACTGCTCGGGGCGCTCGCGGATCCAGTCCTCGAACTGCGCGTTGAGCTTGCGCGTCATCGCGAGCGCCTGCTGCTTGGCGTCGAGCCCCGGCGCGTCGGCGCGCACCGGCTCGTAGAGCGTCACCCGGAAGCGCGCCCCCTCGAGGCGCTCGACCCGCACCGGCACGAGCTCGCAGCCGAAGCGCAGCGCGAGCCGCGCGGGCACCGTCGTGGTCGCCGCGTCGCACCCGAAGAAGGGAATCATCTCGCCGCCATCCATGCGCGTGTCGACGACGAAGCCCACCGAATGCCCGCGCGCGAGCTCCCGCACCAGCGCGCGCACGCCGCCGTCCCGCGGCACCAGCCGGGTGTTGATCGCGCTGCGCCGGCGCTGGATCATGCGGTCGATCAGCGGGTTGGAGTGCGGCGTGTAGAGCGCCGTCACCGGCGCGCCGACTTGCGAGACGGCGAAGGTGGCGAGCTCGAAGTTCGCGAGGTGCGCGGTCGCGAAGATCGCCGGCCGCCCCTCCTCCTGGGACGCCCGCAGCTCGCCCTTCACGACGATCTCGACGCGCCGCTCGGGCTCGCGGCAGCAGATCGTGTCGATGTGCGCGTACTCCGCGGCGACCGCGCCGAAGCTCGCCCAGGCGCCGCGCTCGATGGCCTCGATCTCCGCCGGGCTCTTTTCGGGGAACGCGATCGCGAGGTTGGTCCGCACGTGGCGCGACTTGGCCATGCGCGGGCCCCACGCGCGGAAGATCGCGGCGCCCGCCCGCGAGGCGCGGTCCGGCCCGAGCGCGCGCATCGCGGCCATGAACAGCGCGAACGCGGCGGCCTCGAGCAGCAGCACGAGGCGGCGCAGCAGCGGCGCGCCGTCGAGCAGCCGGCGCAGGAAGGGGGCGTAGGGGTACTCGGCCACGCGGTGTCCGTCCGACTCAGGAGCCGAGCGCCGCTTCGCGGACCTGGCCGCGCTCGGCGCTGCGATCCGCGACGAGGATCGCCTTTCCGTGCTCCATCCGGTAGACGCGATCAGCCGCATCGACGAGGTCGGACTGGTGCGAGATGGCGAGCATCGTCATGGCGCCCCGCAATCGCGTCAGCGTCGCGGCGAGCGATCGCGCGCTCTCCGGATCGAGGGCGCTGGTCGCCTCGTCCAGCACCAGCAGCCGCGGCCGGTGCACCAGCGCGCGCGCGATCATGATGCGCTGCCGCTGCCCGCCCGAGAGCCGCGCCCCGCGCTCGCCGACGGAGCCGTGGATCCCCTCGGGCATGGCGGAGACGAAATCCCAGGCGTCCGCCTCGCGCAGCGCATGCTCGGCGTCGGCCTCGCTCAGCTCGGAATCGCCGAGCGTCACGTTGCGCAGCACGCTGTCGTGCAGCAGCAGGTTCTCCTGCGGCACGTAGCCGATCAGGCTGCGCCAGCCGCGCCGGTCGAGCTCGTCGAGCGGCTGATCGTCGATCCAGATCCGACCCTGCTGCGGCCGCAGCAGGCCGATCACGAGGTCGACGATCGTGGTCTTGCCGGCGCCCGAGAAGCCCACCAGCGTGGTGAGCGAGCCGGCCGGGATCCACAGCGAGACGTCGTCGAGGACGCGCGTCTGGTCGTAGGCAAAGCCGACGCCCTCGAGGCGGATTCCCTTCTCGAGATGCGGCGGCGCGCCACTCGCGGTGATCTCGATCTCCGCGTTCGCCTCGTCGATGGTCTGCTGCAGCGACCAGTAGGCGCTCTCGCAGGCGGCCACCTCCTGGTACTTGCCCTGCACCTTGCCGATCAGGTTCAGCACCTTGGCCAACACCACGATCAGCGTGAGCACCGTGGGTCCGGGAAGCTTCCAGTAGTACCTCCCCAGCGCGGCCGCCAGGACGACCAGGTAGCTGAAGATGGGATCCTGTACGGCCTTGAGGCCTTCCTTGGACAGGATCTCCCGGCGCACGGCGCGGTTGAGCGCATCGGTCTGGCCCGTCAGCAGCACGTCCGCCGTCTTCTCGCGCGCCATCGCCTTGAGCGGCTTCACCGACAGCAGGCTGTCGATCAGGTTCGAGAGCAGCGACATGCGGATCTTGGTCTGGCGCTTGCCGGCGCGGCGCGTCACGCGCACCAGCCCCTGGAGCCCGTAGACGACGACGCCCGCTGCGGCGAAGTAGATGAGCGTGGCCGTGGGCGCGAGCGTCAGCGCCACGGCCGTGTACGCCACGAGCTGGATCACGCTCGCCATCATCTGGGCGCCTTGCAGGTAGGCCTGCGAGGCGCGGTCCGATTCCCAGGCGACGGCGTTGGTCAGCTTGCCGATCTGCTGGCGCAGGAAGTACTCCCAGCGCGCGGTCAGCAGCGCGCGCAGGAGCTGGAGGCGGAGGTCGGTGGCGACCTGCGCGACGGCGTAGCCGACCTCGCGGTTGGCGAGCAGCGTGATCGCGCTCTTGGCCAGGATCGCAGTGCACAGGAAGGCGAGCAGCGGGCCCAGCGTCGGCGTGGTGCCAAGCGATTCGAGCAGATGCAACACGAAGCGACCGGAGCCCTTGGCGGCTTGGAGCAGCGCGCCGGGCCCTCCCCCGCTTGTATCGCTGCCCAACATGATCGTGAGGATCGGCACCAGCGAGGTGAGGCCGATCCCCTCGACGGCCCCCGCCAGGCCCTGCGCGACGAGCAGGCGGAGCGTCCGCCAGGGATAGGCGCGCGCGAACTTGAAGAGGACGCTCATGATCGGCCCCCCAGACCGCTCAGGCGGCGAGCGGGGGCGTCCGCTCGAGGACGCGGAACGCGTCGTGGCGGACGTGGTTCTGCCGCATCTCTTCGCGCAGCAGCTCCTCGGTGACGATGCCGTTCTCGAGGCACTCGCGCAGCAGACCGAAGAAGAAGCGCTCCTGGTTGGGGTCGGGGTGCGGGAGGTAGGCCTGGACCGGGGCGCGCCGCCGCAGCGGGCGCAGCCAGGTGGCCGGGTTGAGCGGCTTCACGCGCTTGCGGGCGGGCGTGAAGTCGGCCGGCAGCCCGGTCTTCCACGGCTGGGTGTGGCGCTTGGTGTTGTGGATCAGCCGCGTCTGCGCCGTCAGGCGGTCGAAGTCGTTCCACTCGTTCTCGAAGCGGCCGATCGTGTCGCGCGGCTCGAGCTTCAGGCAGATCCAGTCCATGTAGTCGCGCCGGAACGCGAACAGCTCGGCGAAGTCGCGCTCGCAATTCCAGTGCCGGAGCTTCTCGCAATCGAGCAACATCACGCTGCTCGCCATGCCGCCCTCGAAGCCTTTGCTCCCCGAGCGGGGCCGGCACACGATGGCCTTGCCCTGCATGTCGCGCGCGAGCAGCTCCCAGACGTCGCCGACCGCGAACACGTCGGGGTCGATCACCACGGCGCGCCCGGTGTAGCCCATCAGCTCCGGCGGCATGAAGCGCAGCGGCGTGAAGGACTGCAGGTCCTCGTAGCGCCAGATCACGCGCGCGGCGTCGCGCAGGAAGGGCTGGCCCTCGCGCTCGCGCAGGAACGGGTGGTCCTTGGTGTGCAGGATGCGGATCTCGAAGCGCTCGGTGTTGCGCGAGTTGCGCGCGAGCGAATGGCTCGAGACCAGCGCGCCGACCAGCTGGCGATGATTGGTGTGGATGAAGACGCAAGGCTTCCCGGCCATGCGGTCCGGTCCCCCCTGGAACGGCGTGAGAGGCTAGCCGACACGCATCAGCGCCGACAGGTGCCGCCCGAAGTGCCCAGCGGCGCAAGCGAAAATCTCCGCCGCGAGCGGGCACTCCGGCATCGAAGTGCGCCCATGGCGCCTCGCTCCGCGCTCGCAGCTTCGCGCGGTCGCGTCGCTCTCGTGTCATCGACCCGCTCAAGCTCCGGGCGGGGTCGCGGATCGAACGGCGTCTCCTCGCCCCGAGAGCGAGAGGTGCGGGGGATTGCCGAGCGCGCCATCCGGTTGCGCGTCCGCGGGATCGCCGGCGCGCGGGACTCGGATGACGCGCTCCTCGAACAGCGCCCGCACGCGCTCCACGCATTCCGGCATCTCGTCGACCGCCGGCGGCACCCAGATCGGGAACGACTCGCCGAGCCAGACCGCGCGGCCCGACGAGCGCAGCAGCTCGTGCACCGCCCCGATGTCGCGCCGGATGTTGCGCGGAGCGAAGCGAAGCATCACGTGGCGGTACAGGAAGGCCCGGAGGCGATCGGCGTTGCAGCGCCGCCACCAGCGGACCAGCCACCCTCGATCCGGTCGCGCGAGCAGCGGATCCTCTCCCGCGGCGCCATCCTGGGCGAGATCGAACATGTAGACGGGCTTTCGCGCGGCGCACGCTTCCGCCAGCATGGCGGTGCTCTCGCAAGTCACGAGAATCGCGTCGGCCAGCGCGAGGAAGCCGAAGTATGGGTTCTCCTTCGCGCCGGGACTCCAGCGGAACAGGCTGTGCGGGACGTCGATCGCCGCCTGCAGACCCTCGATCGCCGCCCGTGAGGTGCGGGCGCTCGTCGTCACCAGGAGCGAGCCGCCCTCCTTCCGGACCATGGCGCTCGCCTGCCGGCCGAGACGCTCGGCCTTCTCCCGATCGAGCGCGAACGGACCCGCGTAGCCGCCGACCAGGACGGCCACGAACGGTCGCGGCAGCTCTGCCAGCGATGGCGCCCAGCGCCGCGCCTCGTCGCGGAGCCTCGCGGGGCTCACTCGATGCAAGCTGAAGGCGTTGTGCACGACATTGGGAAGCCGCGGCAGGCCGTGGTACTCGAGCGCGCTGATGACGAGATCGAAGGCCGCCGGGCGCGCCCACGGCTTGCCGATGTGGACATAGCGCGCCCGACCCCCGGACTGCTTCCGGATCCAGCGGCACACCGGTTCGTTTCGCATCGAGGCCGAGATCACCAGATCGGGCCAGGGGGGAGACAGCGAGCTCGACCCACTCTCGATGGTTCCGAGCCGCGTGGTGCCGCGCCAGACGTCGATCAAGCGACCGAACCTGCGGTACGCGATGCGCTTGACTTCGAAGGGCCATGCCAGCGCTTCCGCCAGGGCCATGATCTGCGAATCGTCACCCGGACGCCCGCAGGTGACGGCCCAGACCCTCGGCGACTTCACCATCCAGGGTCTCGAAGCGGGCCGCGGAACATCGGACAGCAGCGCGCGCACCCGCGCGACCGTCTGCTCGACGTAGTCCGGCGGCGGCAGCGCGGCGCCCGGGAAGGCGTCGCCGAGGAGCGCCGCGCGGCCGAGCCCGACGAGCTCGTCGTGGATGCGACGGATGTCGCGCGCCAGCCGCGGCAGGCCGAGGTTCGAGACGCGCCGCCTGACGGCTGCGAGAACGTCGCCGGAGGATTCCGCCCGCGCGCGGCCGGGATCGAAGATGTGGACCGGCTTCCCGGTAGCGCAGGCCTCCGTCAGCATCGACACGCTGTCGCCGGTGACGATGAATGCGTCGGCGAGCGCGAGGTAGCCCCAATACGGGTTGTCGACGGCGCCGTCGCCCCAACGGAAGATCTCGGCCGGCGCGTCGATCGCCGCGCGCAGCGCAGCGGCCGCGCGCCGAGATGTCCGCGCGCTGGTCGTGACGAGCAGCGAGCCACCCGATGCGCGGGCCATCGCGGAGGCTTCGCGGGCGAGCTGCGCCGCCGCCCGCGCGCCGAGCGTGAAGAGCTCGCTATTGCCCCCCACCAGCAGCGCGGTCCGCGGACGCGGCAGGTGGGCGAGCCGCGTTCTCCACGCGGAGGCAGCCGCCGCGAGGCGCTCGGGCGTGACGCTGTGCAGGGGCAACGGGTTTCGCAGCACCCCCGCGCGAGGCTCGAGGGGATACTGCGGCGTCGCGATCACGAGGTCGAAGTCCTCGATGGGCCGCCAGGGCCGTCCCAAGTGGACGAGCTTCGGCGCGCGCTCGGCGCGCTTGCGGATCCAGCGGGCGATCGGCTCGCTGCGGCGGCCGGCGGACAGCACGAGGCTCGGCCACGGGGGACCGAGCGGGCTCGACTGCGCGCCGATGCGGCCGAGCAGCGTCGCGTCGAAGAGGAGGTTGGTCAGAAGCTCGAGGCGGCGGTAGCGGAGCCGCTTCACCTCGTAGCGCCTGCCGAGCGCCTCGGCGAGGGCGACGAGCTGCGCGTTGTCGCCGGCGCGGTGTCCCGCCAGCACCCAGACGGGCACGGCGATCGGTCGCGCGGCGGCTGCGCGTCCCGAGGCGGCGTCCTCGACGTCCAACCTGTGCCGGCACAGGCGGTTGGCGATCGCGATCGCGACCACGGCTACCGCGAGCCCGACGGGCAGGTCGACGAGATAGTGCCAGCGCGAGGCGACCGACTCGATGCCGATCCAGGCGAGCGCCGCAACGACGATCGGGGCCACCACGAGGCGCGCGCGCACCGCGTAGTAGGCGAGCACGAAGGTGGCGGCGAAGTGCAGGGAAGGCATGGCCGCGAGTGGCGCCGTGAAGTACTGCGCGCCGTGCTGATCGAGCCAGCTCACGCCCGCCGCGCGCATCGCCTGGAACTCGCCGTACATGCGGAGCTGCGCGGCCGTCGCCATCGGGTTGTCGCCGCGCTCGAAGAGGAAGGGTCCGACGGCGGGCGCGACCAGGTAGAGCATGGGACCCAGCAGCTCCGTCAGCGTGATCGCCACCATGTTGTGGTAGTGCCAACGCCGCTGGCCCGCCGCGTGGAACCAGAACGACAGCGAGAACATCGAGAAGAAGGCCAGCTCGTACCAGACGTCCGGCGCGGGCAGCACGATGGCGATCTCGCCGCGAAGCGTGCGCAGGCCCTCGATCAGGAAGCGGAAGCGATCGTCGATCGCGAAGTAGGACGCGTCGTAGAGACGCGGATTGATCAGTGGCACCCACATCTTGATGTGGAAGTGCACGTAGATGACGGCCACGAAGAGCGCGAGCAGGTAGAGATCGGCAACGACGCGGTGGATCCACTGGCCGCGCCCGGAAGCCGAGAAGCGAGAAGCGATCTGGAGCCCGGCGTAGCCGACTAGCGCGGCGACGAGCGGCGCGGAGAAGTTGGTTCCGAGAGCCGGACTCTTCCCTTTCGGCAGCACGAAAGGCGCCCCGGTCAGATGGGACAGCAGCCCGGCGACGCCGACGAACCCGACGCAGATGAGCGTAAGCCACGCGATGTCGCGGGGAACGGCGCTGGCCGGAGCACGCAGCGCTCTCGCGGCGAGGAGTCTCGCATCGGCGACGCGCTGCAGCGCACGCGTGGGCGACCTGTCGACGACGACCTCCGAGCGGACGAGCGATCGCCCTTCCCTACGCTACTCGCTTCCGATGACGAGAAGCTGTTGCATCGATTACAGGGCTGTCACCCGTCTCCGAGATGTTCGGCCCGCGGACGTCCCGTTATCATAGTGTCACCGGTCGGGCGCCGCCGGGCGTTGCCGGACGCTGTGGACCGCTGGGACTCTGGACATTGGGACGCTAGGCAGGAGGAGCCGTCGCAGGAACCATGCAGCCGGAAGCCATGCAGCATACCGCATCCGACACCGACGCGGGGTTCCAAGCGTGTCCGCCGCTGCCGGGTTGCGCCCATTGCGGCGAGAGCGCCTCCCGAGCCGGGGCTCGGCGTCCCGACTGGGGCTTCCTCGACGGCGCCTACTGCATCTCGCTGCGGCATCGCGACGATCGCGCCCTGGACGCGGCCCGCGAGCTGCATCGGGTCGGTCTTTGCGCTCGCGCCGTCTTCTATCGTCCGACGAAGGACCGCATCGCGAAGCGAGGCTGCTGGGAATCGCACCGCGCCGTCGCAGCCCACGCGCGCGCGCGGGGCCTGCGGCGCGTCTTGATCCTGGAGGACGACGTCCTCTTCGCGCCGTCGGTCTCCACGGCGACCGCGGACCGCGTGGGCGCGGCGCTTGTCGGATTGCCGATGGACTGGATGGGGTTCTACCTCGGGCACTGGGCGCTCTGGGCCTACCCGATCAGCCGGCACGTGCTGCGCTGCTCCTCGCTCTGTACGCATGCCTACGTAGCGAGCGAGCGCCTCCTCGACTGGCTGTGCGAGACGCCCTTCGAGCGGGGGAGGTCTCTCGTGCGGAGCGGGGTCGGCGGCAACGGCCTCGACTCGGCCTTCGCCGTGCTGCCCGGGATGTACGCCTGCTTCCCGCTCATCGCCGTCCAGCGATTCGTCCCCAACGACCACATGAAGTCGACGCGAATCCGCATCCGCCCGCTGCGCAAGCTGCTGCTCGACCTGTTCGTGCGTTCGCGTGTCCGCGAGCTGGCCATGGCGCACGCGATGGGCCTGAACGAGAAGCTCGTCCTCGGGCTCGCGCCGGTGCTGGTACCGGCCTTTCGCGCGTGGCACCGGTCGGCGCGACGAAGGGCCGAGCGGCCGCTCGCGACGGCCGCATCGCCGGATGTCGCCCCGCCCTTGCGATGATCCGTACGACGCGCCGATTACATCGCGTCACATCCCCTCGGGATCTCGTGAGCTCGAAGCCGAAGTCAGTATCCTGCGGGTTCCGCTGATTCGCGAGGTGCGCGCCGCGCGCGATGCACATCCTGATCGTCGAAGACGAACAGAAGACCGCGCGCTACCTGCAGAAGGGGCTGAGCGAGAACGGGTTCGTGGTGGATACGGCCGCGGACGGCGAGACGGGGCTCTTGCTGGCAAGCGAGCGCGCCTACGACCTGCTCCTGCTCGACGTCATGCTGCCGCGCCGGGACGGCTGGTCGGTGCTCTGCGAGCTGCGCCGCGCCGGCTCGGCGACGCCGGTGATCTTCCTAACCGCACGCGACCCGATCGAGGAACGCGTGAAGGGGCTCGAGCTCGGCGCGGACGACTACCTGGTCAAGCCCTTCGCCTTCTCGGAGCTGCTCGCGCGCGTGCGCACCGTGTTGCGGCGAGGACCACCGCGCCAGCCGGAGATCCTCCAGGTCGGCGATCTCGAGATCGATCTGCCGCGTCAGAAGGTGAGCCGCGCCGGCACGCCGGTGCGTCTCACGTCGAAGGAGTTCGCGCTGCTCTCGCTCCTGGCCCGCCGCAGCGGGGAGATCCTGTCGCGCACGCTGATCGCGGAGCTGGTGTGGGACTTGAACTTCGACAGCGACACCAACGTCGTCGAGGTCATGGTGCGCCGGCTGCGGTCGAAGGTCGACGACCCGTTCCCGGCGAAATTGATCCACACCGAGCGCGGGCGCGGCTATGTCCTGGAAGCGCGCTGAGCGCCTGCGACGCAGCGTCGCCTCCTGGTCGATCTCGACGAGATTGTCGGTGCTGTTCGCGGTGGGCTCCGTCGCCGTACTCGTCTCATGCGGTCTGCTCCTCTACGTCGTCTTCGCGCGGGGCATCTTCGAGGACGAGGCGCGGTCCCTCGCTGACGAGGTCGACGAGATCCGAGCCGTCCTCCAGCGCGATCCGGACCTGTCGAGCGCCGACGGGATGGACGCGCGCCGCCGCTACGCGTCCCTCCGGGACGCCGACTACGTCGTTCGCGTATCGGACGGCCACGGGCGCATCGTCTTCGAGACCCCGGGGCTCGAGCAGACCCTACCCCCGCGCGTGTTCCCGTCCACCGATGCGAAGGCGCCGAACGAGCCCGCCATGCTTCGGCTGCGCAAACGCGATGGCATGACCTACCTCGTCGCCACCGCGATCATCGAGATGGGCTCGGGCGCAGGTCCGCAACGCATCGTCCACGTGGCGTACGATGCCACGCACGAAGAAGCGCTCCTCCGCCACTACCGCGACGAGACGCTCGCGGTGATCCTGCTCGGAACGCTGGCTTGCGTGCTGCTCGGAGCGCTGGTCGCGCGGAAGGGCCTGCAGCCGCTGGCGGAGATCACCGAGGCCACGCGCAGCATCACCGCGACGCACCTCGATCAGCGCATCGGGCAGCGGCCGTGGCCCCGGGAGCTGGTGGCGCTCGCGAACGCCTTCGACGCGATGCTCGCCCGCCTGGAGTTGTCGGTGGTGCGCTTGTCGCAGTTCTCGGCCGACCTGGCGCACGAGCTCCGCACGCCGCTCAACAACCTGATCGGAGAGGCCGAGGTCTGGCTGTCGCGGAGCCGCAGCGAGGCCGAATACCGCGCGCTCATCGAGTCCAGCCTGGAGGAGTGCACGCGACTGTCGCGCCTGATCGAGGAGCTGCTCTTCCTGGCGCGCGTCGAGAACGACAAGCTGCGCATCGAGAAGGTCGAGATCGAGGCGCGCGACGTGGCTGAGGACGTGAAGTCGCTGTACGAAGCACTGGCGGAGGAGCGCGGCATCGAGCTCTGCTGCGAAGGACGGGCGTCGGTGAAGGCCTCCCCCACGCTGCTGCGCCGGGCGCTGATCAACCTCGTCTCGAACGGCGTCAAGTACGCCACCGCGGGCGGGCGGGTGGTGATCGCGGCACAGCGGGTGACGGGCGGGGCGGAGATCGCGGTCAGCGACGACGGCGATGGGATCCCCGAGGAGCACCTGCCGCGCATCTTCGATCGCTTCTACCGCGTGGATTCGGCGCGGTCGCGCGATCCGGACGGAAGCGGGCTCGGTCTCGCCATCGTGAAATCGATCGTCGATCTGCATGGCGGCCGCATCGAGGTCTCGAGCACGGTCCATCAGGGGACGACGGCGACCCTCCGGCTCACCGACGCCTAGATCCGAGGCGCTGCACCGCTTGAGACCCGCTTCCGCGTGTGCTTCCGTGCCTGCGGTGCAGGACCGCGCTGCAGAAGGCCCCCCGCGCATCTGGCTGCTGGTCGGGGAGAAGCCGGGCGACAACGCGCAGGTTCGCGTGATCGCGGACGCGCTCGGCCTGCCCGTCGAGGAGCGGCGCGTCGCGATGCAGGCTCCCTGGGTGCGCGGCAAACCCCGCGTTCGCGCTTCGCTCGAGCACATCGACGCGCAGCGCTCGGATCGGCTCGAGCCGCCGTGGCCCGACCTGCTGATCACGATCGGGCGTCGGCTCTCGATGGTGGCCCTGTGGGTGCGTGAGCAGTCGCGCGGCCGGACGCGGCTGGTGCTGGTCGGCAAGCCGCGGCGGCTGGCGCGGCGCTTCGACCTGATCGTCGCGAGCGCGCAGTACCGGGTGGCGCCGCACGGCAACGTGCTGCAGCTCGGGCTGCCGCTGATGCGCGTCGATCCGGCCGCGGTCGCCGCGGCCGCGGAGGCGTGGCACGCGCGCCTCGCGGGCCTCGCGCGGCCGCTCACGGCCGTGCTCGTCGGAGGTCCGACGAAGCCGGTGCGCTTCGACGCCGGGGTGGCGCGCGAGCTCGCGGCGCAGCTGGCTGCGCTGGTCGCGGAGGCGGGCGGGAGCCTCTACGTCACCACCAGCCGGCGCACCCCGGCCGAGGTCGCCGACGCGCTCGCGGCAGCGCTGCCGCACGGCACGCCGCTGTACCGCTGGGCGCCTGGAGCGACCGAGAACCCGCACCTCGCGCTGCTCGGCCTCGCGGACCGCTTCGTGGTGACGAGCGACAGTGTCACGATGATGGTCGAGGTCGCGCGCCTCGGGAGGCCGCTCGCGATCTTCCTGCTGCCGGCGCGCGGGCGCTTCTGGCGCGCGCTCGGCCGCGGGCGCGATCTCGACGCCGTGCCGCGTCTGCTGATCCAGCAGGGCATCGCGGTTCGTCTCGGCGCGCCCTTCCATGCGCCGCGCGTCGCGCCACCCGACGAGCTGCCGCGCGTCGTGGCGCGCATCCGTGCGCTGGTCGATCCCTGCGGGGCAGGAACCGACGCGCCGCGCGCAGCCGTTTGATAGATTGCGTCCGTCCATCGATTCGGGGGGTTCCGCGATGCTCGACCTGGCAACCGACGCGCTGTTCGGCCTGCCCGATGCGCTCGCGAAGCTCGGGCGCATGCTGGCCGTGCGGCTCGCGACCCCGCTCGGCCCGCGGCGGCGCCGCGCTCTCGAGCGCTGGCTGCGCGGCCGCGAGCAGGCCTCGAAGCTGCGGCGCGCCGATGCGGTGATCGTGTCCTATGGCAAGGCCGGCCGGACCTGGCTCCGCGTGATGCTCTCGGGCTTCTACCAGCGCCTCTACGGCCTGCCCGCGCGCAGCCTGCTCGGCTTCGACAACTTCCATCGCCGCGACGCGCGCATCCCGCGCATCTTCTTCACGCACGACAACTACATCGCAGACTACACGGGCCATCGCGACTCGAAGTGCGACTTCTACGACAAGAAGGTCGTGCTGCTGGTGCGCAGCCCGCAGGACACCGCCGTCTCGCAGTACTTCCAGTGGAAGCACCGCATGCGGCCCGGCAAGAAGCAGCTCAACGACTACCCCGAGCACGGCGCGGAGGTCCCGATCTTCGACTTCGTGATGCGACCCGGCGCCGGCCTGCCGAAGATCGTCGACTTCATGAACCTGTGGGCCGCCGAAGCGCCGCGCCTGCGGGCGTTCCTGCTGGTCCGCTACGAGGACATGCGCCGCGACCCGGCGGAGCAGCTGCGGCGCATCGCCGAGTTCCTCGGCAGCCCCGCGGACGACGACGCGATCCGCGCCGCGGTCGACTTCGCCTCGGTCGAGAACATGCGCTCGATGGAGCAGCGCAGGGTGTTCTGGCTCTCGGGCGGGCGCATGACCCCGCGCGACAAATCGAATCCGGACTCGTACAAGGTGCGCCGCGCCAAGGTCGGCGGCTACCGCGACTACTTCGACGAGGAGCAGACGACGCGCATCGACGAGCTGGTGCGCTCGAAGCTCTCGCCCAGCTTCGGCTACGCAGCCGGGCAGGGCCGGCCGTCGTGAAGCCCTGCGTCTTCATCCACACCAATCAGCGTCAGCTGCTCGGCGCCCTGGTCGCCCAATACGCGCTGCAGCGCAACTCCGCGCACGCCGACGCGTTCGACGTCCGCATCATCCATCGCGAGCACTACCCGTTCTTCGAGGCGCGCGAGGGCCAGCGCTACCTGCGCGACGGGAGCTGGCGCCCCTGGCACAACGACGACCTGCAGTCGTTCACTCCGCTGCGCTTCATGCCGCCCGAGCTGATGGGCTACGCGGGGCGCGCGCTCGTGATCGATCCGGACATCTTCGCGGTGGGCGACGTCCTCGAGCTGCTCTCCCGCGAGATGCAGGGCAAGGCGATCCTGTGCCGGCGGCGCTCGGGCTGGAAGAAGAAGAGCTGCTTCGCCTCTAGCGTGATGCTGCTCGACTGCGCCCGGCTGCGTCACTGGCGCTGCGAGGCCGGGTTCGCGGAGCTCTTCGCGGGGCGCCGCGACTACGCCGACTGGATCTGCCTGCGCCTCGAGTCGCCCGACTCGATCGGCGCGTTCGAGGACGAGTGGAACGACTTCGACCGGCTCACCGACCGCACCCGGCTGCTGCACAACACGCGCCGCTGGACGCAGCCCTGGAAGACCGGACTGCCCGTCGACTTCGTTCCCGGCGAGAAGTTCTCGGGGCTCCCGGGCGTGAGCTGGCTGATGCGCAAGCGGCGCGAGTGGCTCGGCGACTACGCGCTGCTCGGACGCTACGTGCGACACCCCGACCGGCGCCAGGAGCGGTTCTTCTTCGGTCTGCTGCGCGAATGCGTCGCGCGCGGGCTCGTGAGCGAGCAGCTGCTGCGCGACGAGATGCGCCGCAACCACCTCCGCCACGACGCAATCGAGCTGCTGGAGCGCACGGCGCCGCTGCCCGCGTAGACGTCCGGATCGGGACGCGGCGCGAGCTCAGGCGACCTGCACGCCGTAGCGCTCCGGATCGGCCAAGCGCGGCTGCGCGGCGGGCTCGAACAGCGAGCGGACGCGCGCCACCGCGCGCGGGACGTCCTCGAGCGGCGGCGGCGCGCCGGCCGGGTCGCCCTCGCCGAGCCAGACCGCGCGGCCGGAATCGACGAGCCGCCGCTGGATGATCCGGATGTCGCGCGTCCAGCGCATCGGCCCATAGCGCATGGTCTGGCGGTAGACGAAGGCCTTGAAGTGGGCGCGGCTCACGCGCTCCCGGAGCGGCTCGTGCTCGGCTCCCGAGCGCTCGCGCATCGAGGTGCGACCCACGCCGGTGTCGAAGAGGTACACCGGCCTGCCCGTGGCGCAGGCTTCGGTCATCATCGAGATGCTGTCGGCCGTGACGATCAGCCGATCCGCCAGGCCGAGCAGCGCGTAGTAGGGGTTCTCGGCGGCGGCGGACGTCCAGCGGTAGAGGAAGGCGGGGCAGCGGATCCCCGCGAAGAGCGCCTCGGCGGTCGCGGCCGGCGTGCGCGCGCTCGTCGTCACCAGCAGCGAGCCGTTGCGCGCCGACGCGAACGCGCTCGCCTGGTGCGCGAGGCGCTCGCCCGAGACGCGGTCGAAGGGATACGGTCCGCTGTTCCCGCCCGCCAGCACGGAGATGTGGGGACCCGGCAGGTGCGCGATGCGCGGCCGCCAGGCGGCCGCCGCCTCCGCCAGCCGCTGCGGCGTCACGCGGTGCAGCGGCGTCTCGTTGTGCAGCACGTTGGGCAGCGCGGGCAGGCGGTACTGCGGCGTCGTCACGACGAGGTCCCAGCTCTCGAGAGCGGCCCACGGCCGTCCCACGTGCACCAGGCGCACGTCGCCGCGGGCCTGCTTGCGAATCCAGCGCGCGATCGGCTCGTTGCGCCGGCCCGCCGAGATCACCAGGTCGGGCCAGGGAGGCTCGAGCCGGCAGGAGCGGCGCTTGTCGACACCCGCGAGTGACGAGGAGATCGGGAGGTTGACCAGCCGCTCCCACGAGGTGTAGACGAAGCGCTTGATCTCGAGGGGCCAGCCGAGCGCCTCGCCGAGCGCCAGCACCTGCGAGTTGTCCCCCGTCCGGTGTCCCATCAGCAGCCAGACCCGCGGCGGTCCGTCGGCGCGATGCGGACGGTGCGTCTCGTCCAAAGCGGCGCAGCCCCCCTGATCGATGCGCTCAGTATCCCGAGGCCGGCTGCGGCTGGCAAGCAGGCCGCAGGCCCGCGCTAGATCCCGAGCACGCGCACGCGCGCCGCCAGGTACATCGCCACCGCGAGCAGCGCCCCGGCCGGTCCCCAGCCCGCCAGCATCGGCGAGACGGCGCCGCGATAGCCGAGCGACGTTCCGACCGCCGAGAGCAGCAGGTGGACGACGCCGACCGCGGCCGAGAGCAGCAGGATCTGAGCGGGCCGCGGGAACGGCGGGCCGCCCACGGCGAACAGCAGGGCGAGCGCCGGCAGGATCACGCACGCGAGCGGCGCCGCGAGCTTCACCTGCAGGTCGACACGGTAGGGCGTGGCGTCGTAGCCGCGCCGCTCGACCACGCGGATCTCGTGGCGCAGCTCGCGGATCGAGAGCCCCGAGCTGCTGACCTCCGCGGCGAGGTCCTCGCCGAGCTTGGTGAAGGTGTCCGCCGGCACCTGCTTGGGGCCGTCCGCCGCCACTTCGATGCGCTCGGGCTCCGAGAGCTGCCAGATGCCGCCGCCGACGTGCCGCGCCTCCGGCGCGTCGGTGCGACTGCGCGGGAGGCCGTCGGCGCCGATCTCGTACACCGTGAGGCCCTGCGCGACGCCGCGCAGCGGGTCGATGCGATCGACCTCGTAGAGCCGATCGGCGACGCGCGTCCACACCGAGACGCGCTCGGTCGCCTGGCTCTTGATCTCGAAGCGCTTGATCTGCGTCGCGCGCGCGGCTGCGTGCGGGACCACCTGGTCGACGATCACCTGGTAGAAGAGCGCGACGACGCTGCAGAGCGCCAGGATCGGGACCACGGTTCGCAGCGACGGCACGCCGCAGGCGCGCATGCCGATCAACTCTCCGGTGACACCGAGCAGGCTCATGGTGAGGGCGGCGGCGACCAGCAGCGCCATCGGCACGACGCGCGCGGCCAGCAGCGGCAGGCGCGCCGCGTAGAAGCGCAGCATCTCGTCCAGGGTCGACCGGTACTTGGTGAACCACTGCAGATTGTCGATCACGTCGATCAGGACGAAGGCGACCAGCATCGCCGCGAAGCACAGCGCGGCCGTCTCCGCGAACTGCGTCCCCACGTAGCGGTCGAGCACGAAGCGCCGCGTGCGCAGCGTGCCCTCGGAGGCGCGGTGCCGCCGGGACCAGAGCTCGCGCAGGCGGCCCGCGCCGGCCTCGGCCGCCCCGGCGCGGCGCCTGCGCGCGACGCCGGCCAACGCGGCGGCGCCGAGCACCGCGTCGGGAAGCCAGACCGCGGCCGCGACCGGGACGTCCCGGGCGTTGAGCAACCCGTTCGACAGCTGGAGCAGGCCGAAGTAGACGCCGATCGCGACCAGCCCGAGCAGGGCCCCGCCCGAGCGCGAGAGCTGGCCGCGGCTCAGGAAGAGCGGGACGGCGAGCAGCCCGAACAGCGCCACCGCGGCGGGCAACGCGAAGCGGCGGTGCCACTCGGCCTCCACCTCGCGCCGCTGCGCGAGATCGGACTGCGAGCGGATCGCCTCCTCGAGCGCGGAGAGCGAGGCCCCTGCGAGCCAGTCGACCGCCTCCGCGGGTGCGCTCGTGTCGTCCCCGCTCATCAGCTGCTGCATGCGGTCGAAGCGGACGTACGCGGGCCCGTCCTCGGCGTGCCGCAGCACCACGCCGTTCTCGACCAGCAGCCGCTTGCCGCCGCTCGGGTCCGGCTCGATCGAGGCGCTCTGCGCGAAGACCGTCTGGCCCATCGAGGGCACCCAGAGCGCGACGCCGCGCAGGTGGTCCCCGGCGCTCGAGACCTCCTGGGCCTGGATGCGCCAGCGGCCGATCGTGTTGACGACGCCGCTGCGCAGCACGGTGCCCGCGTTGCGCTGCGCCGTCGCGACGAGCAGCGCCTCCAGGCTGCGGTTCGCCTCGGGCGCGGCGTAGGCGGTGATCGTGAGCGCCAGCGCGGCGAACAGCCCCCCGAACAGCGATACCGGCAGCGCCAGGCGCTTCGCCGAGACGCCGCACGCCTCGAGCGCCAGGATTTCGCGGTCGGCACCCAGGCGCCCGAGCGCGACCAGCGAGCCGAGCAGCACCGAGAACGGGATCATCCGCCCGAACATCGGTGCCGCGCGGAGCAGCGCGAGCTCGGCGACGTCGCGCGCGCCCCAACCGCGGTTGACGACCAGGTCCGCGTACCCGACGAGATCGACCGCGATCGCGAGCACGGTGAGCCCGCAGAGCACGAAGAGGCTCGGGAACGCGATCTCGCGCGCGATGTAGCGACCCAGTCTGGGGCCGAGGCGCCACCGTCGCGCGGCGCGCGGGACGGGTGCGGACGGCTCCGCGTCGCGCTTCGCTTCTGAATGCATGGCGCTCGTCGGTGGATTCGCCGCCGCGCACGCGGCCGGCGCCGCCGCAAGCTACGCGACGTCGTGGCGCCTCGCCAGCCTGGAGGCCACGGACACCGCAGGCTGCGTCCGCGCCCGGGCTAGACGCCGCGCGCGCCGCCGGTACCTTCCCCGGCGTCCTCGGCGGGGGGATCCCATGTCCACCATCGACTTCGAAGCGCTCGCGGCGGCGAAGCTGCGCACCGATCCGTACGACTACCTGGTCGTGCCGGGCTTCATCCGTCCCGAGGCCCTGGGCGCGGTGAACCGCGACTTCCCGTCCCTTCCCGACGCCGGCACCTATCCGGTCGAGCTGCTCTCGTTCGGGCCCGCCTTCGAGTCGTTCTGGAAGGAGATCCAGGCGCCCGCGTTCCGGCACGCGGTCGAGGAGAAATTCGGGGTGGACCTGATCGGTCACCCGCTGATGGCGACCGTGCGCGATTGCTGCCAGGCGACCGATGGAGCCATCCACACGGACTCGAAGACCAAGGTGATCACGGTCCTGTTCTACTTCGAGGAGAGCTGGCCCCACGAGGGCGCGCGGCTGCGCATCCTGCGCTCGGGAACCGATCTCGAAGACTACGCCGACGAGGTGCTGCCGTGCGGTGGAACGATGCTCGCGTTCCGGCGCAGCGAGCGCTCGTTCCACGGCCACAAGCCCCATGACGGGCGCCGCCGCATCATGCAGCTCCACTGGGTCGACCCCAAGCGGATCGAGAAGAACGAGCGCAAGCGCCGGACGCTGCGCTGGCGGCTCAAGAAGGCGCTGCGGCTCGGCTGAGGTTTCGCCCCGCGGCCCCGCGGGGCCATCCGTGCTGGGCAGCCGCGACGCTCTCCACTAGCCTACGCGTCGCCCGGCAGCGGTCGGTGGAGGGGGACCCGATGCAGGCGGCATCTCGCACACCAGGCGAGCGAGCGAACCATCCGGCGTCGGCCCGGCCCCGGCTCGAGCTCTCGTCCGCGGCGCTGCGCCGCCGCTTCGCCGGCGACTTCACGCCGCTCGCGTGGATCTACTGGAGCGACCTGATCGCCTCGGCCGGCGTCGGCTGGCTGGCGTTCGCGCTGGCGTGCGCGCAGCGCGGTGCGGTGTCCGCGGTCGCACTCGGCGTCGCGACGCTCGCCCTCTACCGCGCCGCGCTTTTCATCCACGAGCTCGCCCACCTGCGACCGGGCGCGATCCGCGGCTTCGAGATCGCGTGGAACCTGCTGGTCGGCTTCCCGCTGATGGTGCCGAGCCTGATGTACGTGGGCAGCCACGGCGACCACCACAAGCGCTCCACCTACGGCACCGCGGAGGACCCGGAGTACGAGGCGATCGCGTACTGGTCGCCGCTGCGCATCGCGGTCTCGACGCTCATGATGCCGTTGCTGCCGGCTGCGCTCGCCTTCCGCTGGGGCGTGCTCGGTCCCCTCTCGCGGGTGATTCCGCCGCTGCGCCGCATCGTGGTGGGATCGCTCTCGACGCTGGTGATCAATCCCGCGTATCGGCGCCAGGCGCCGCGCGGCCGCATGGCGCTGCGCTGGACGCTGTGCGAGGCGGGCGGCGCGCTCTACTTCTGGGCCGGGGTGGCGGCCGTCGCGACCGGCCGGGCGCCGCTGGCGTGGGCGGGCCGCTGGTACGCGGTCGGCTGCGGAATCCTCGTGCTGAACCACGTGCGGACGCTCGCCGCTCACCGCTACGAGAACCGCGGCGAGCGCATGGACGTGACCGGACAGCTCGTCGACACCGTGAACCTGCGCGGGATCCCGGGGCTCACCGCGCTGATGGCGCCGGTGGGTCTCCGCTACCACGGCTTGCACCACCTGCTGCCCGCCCTTCCCTACCACAGCCTCGGCCGGCTCCACCGCACGCTGCTCGCGGAGCTGCCGCTCGACTCCCCCTACCGCAGCATCGAGGAGCCGACGCTCGCCTGGGCGCTGCGCGACCTGCTCGCGCGCGCCGGCGCCAACGGGCGGGGGCGCGCGGCGCCGCGCGCCGCGCTCGTCAGCGGAGCGCGCGCTGTCGCAGCACCCGAAACAGGACGGGCCAACCCCATAGCACCGGACGCCGGCGCTGCCGCTCGGTGAGCTCGATGTGCACGCCCGTGTGTCGCTCGAGCTTCCACAGCGCGTAGGCGGCCCAGCCGTCGAAGGTCGCCGGGGTCTTCAGCAGGCCGGCGACCGCGATCGCCTTCGCGAACGGCCGGCGCAGCCGCCACACCCGGCGTGCGCGCGCGCGCGCCGCTGGGTCGGATTCGATCTCGATCCACGCATCGTCGCGCAGCACGCGCAGCCGCCCCTGCGCCTCGAGTGCGCGCAGCGCCAGCGCCGCGACGCGATCGAAGCGTCCCGCCTGGCTCTCGTAGAGCGCGTCGATCGTCGCGGGACGCTCGGTGCGGAGCTCCGCGCGATAGGTTTCGCGGAAGCCGTTGCGCCAGAGCTCGGCCGGCCGGAAGCGCTGCAGCGCCGCGTCGCCCGGAAGCCACGCGCGCATGCGGTCGACGGCGCTCGTCGTAGCCCGCACCACCGCCTCGAGCGCCGCGCGCCGCGCGTCGGCGTCACGCGCGTAGAGGAGGCGAGCGGGCTGGCAGAAGCGCGCCCAGATGCGGCCGTCGAGCGGCCGGGGCGAGCTGGCGCGCAGGAACTGACGGGTCGAGATCACGGCGTACTTCACGCGCAGCGTGTCCGCGCCGCTCGCTTGCTCGAGGTAGAACACGTTCGGCGGCAGCAGCCAGTTCAGCGCCGCGAGCGCCCGCGAGCGATGCACCGCGGTGTAGGAATCGACGAGGACGTAGAAGTCGAGCACGCCCTCGGTGGTTCCGCGGCGCAGGCACGATCCGTAGAACAAGATCGCGGCGACGGCGGCGCCGTGGCGGCTGCGGACCAGATCGGCCAATGCGGCGACACCGGGCGGCGTCGGCGACGCCAGCTCCGCCTCGAGGAACGCGGCGAGCGCCCCGCCGGGCTCAGGCACGCAGGAAGCGCACGCCCTCGACCGCGCTGACGCGCACGACGCGGTCGGGCTGAGGGTCGAACAGCTCGCCGTCGAGGATGAGCCCTGCGTCGAGCTGCACGGCGAGCTCCCGGACGTTGCGGCTGTGGTAGCCGTTCTCGGGGACGCAGTGCGCGGGCGGGCGGCCCCACATGATTCCGG
>Ga0335070_10000601_pt1 | contig 40495 bp, 37 predicted proteins | sample Lox_Sample_13_FD_206722 | JGI IMG/M metagenome (GOLD analysis project Ga0335070, IMG submission 206722) | Soil microbial communities from Loxahatchee National Wildlife Refuge, Florida, United States - Lox_Sample_1.3 | ecosystem: Environmental > Terrestrial > Soil > Wetlands | place: USA... | reverse complement strand
CAGCGCACGGCCCTGCTGCTGGAGAACGGCGTGGTTTACTCATCCTGGTCCGGTCATTGCGACTTGGGCACGTATCACGGGTGGGTGATGGCGCACGATGCCGCCACGCTCAAACTGATTAGCGTCTTCAACGACACGCCAAAAGGCAGCGGCGCCTCGTTTTGGAACGGCGGAGCGGGCCCGGCAGCCGATGCAGACGGCAATATTTATGTGGTGTCGGCCAACGGCGATATCGGCGGGATTCCGAGTGATGGCACTTACGACGAATCCGTGCTGAAGCTGGCGCCGGAGCGGCTCACCGTCTCAGACGTTTTCACTCCGTTTGACAAAGACGATCTCGATGCCAACGATCTCGATCTCGGCTCGAGTGGCGCGCTTCTTTTGCCAGACGAGGCCGGCAGCTCAGCGCATCCGCATCTTCTCTTCACATCGGGCAAGGAAGGCAGGATGTATCTCCTCGACCGTGACCGCCTCGGAGGCAACCAAACAGGAAGCGATACCGGGGCGTTGGACTCGCAGCCCGTTTCGTCGTCTCCCACTTTCGGCATGGCGGCCTACTTCAAGAACTCGATTTATCTCGCGCCTGAGAATTCGCCGATGTTCGCATTTTCTGTTTCCCGCGCCGCTTTTTCCTCTTCGCCGTCCGCTCGAACGGCCAATAGCTTCAGTGCGCTTGGCGCGACGCCGTCGATTTCCGCGAATGGCGACCGGAATGGCGTGTTGTGGGCGGTCTCCTCGGAGGCCGGCGGCAAGCTGTTAGCCTATGACGCTGCAAATTTGAAACAGCTCTACGACAGCGACGCGCAGCCGGCAGATACGTTCGACGGCTACACGGAGTTCTCCGTGCCGTCGATTGCCGACGGCAAAGTTTTTGTTCCCGATTATAACGGCGTGGCGGTTTACGGCGAACTGGCGTCCGATCCGCCGGTCATTTCCGGTGTCACAAACGCCGCGAGCTACTCGACGGATGCCATCTCGCCCGGATCGCTGATCTCGCTCTTCGGCTCCGGCCTGGCTTCAGTTACACTTGCCGCACCGAGCGTCCCTCTCCCCATGTCGCTCGCTGATGTTTCCGTCATCATCAACGGGGTGACAGCCCCTGTGTTGTTCGCTTCGCCGCACCAGATCAATGCTCAAGTTCCGTCGGGGCTTGCCGCGGGCCCCGCTGGCGTAGTTGTTCGGGTGGAGGGCACGCTTTCATCTCCGGCCAATATTACGCTTGTAGGGGCGGCCCCAGGCGTGTTCACCGACGGACAGGGGCAAGCTGCGGCGCTGAACGCCGACGGTTCTGTGAATTCGCCGCAGAACCCGGCTCGCGCCGGCAGTTTCGTATCCGTCTTCTTCACCGGGCAGGGTCCGGTTGCGACTCAGATTGATGACGGCGCGGCGCCTCCGGCCGGAATCGCGATCTCGGCGACATCGCCGGTATCAGCCAGTATCGGCACTTGGCCGGCCACCGTGCAGTTTGCTGGGCTCGCGCCGAATTACCCTGGTCTCGCCCAGATCAACTTGCAAGTACCGCAAATCCCGAGCGGAGTCTATCCAGTGGTGATCAAAATCGGAGGAAGTGCCAGCAATGCCGCTCAACTGGCCGTGTCGGGGCCTTGAGTGACCGCGACATATCGCCGCCGTTTCATCTTCGGGCGATCCGCGCTGCACTGCGGCGTCTGAATAGCTATTTCAGCCGGCGGTACGAATCCGCGGCTGCGCACCCCGTGCCGTTCCCCCAACCTGCTGCCGAAGTCGCGCAAGCTGAGGCACAGCTCCGCGGGCTCGATCTCTCGGGAAACGTGGCCCGTGCCTATTTCGAGAAACACCTTCCGCGTCTGGCGCGCACGCTAGCGCTTGTGCCGCGGCCACGCACCGGAGGTCGCATTCTGGAGATGGGCTGCTATATGCAAATCACGCCCTTTTTGCACCGCTACCTCGGGTACCGGGAAGTGCGCGGGGCGTACCACGGCCCATTGGGCCAGGTGGACTATAAAACCGCGGGCGTCCATGGCGAGAGATTCGAAATTGCCGTTGATTTATTTGATGCCGAGAACGATCGCTTTCCATACAGCGATGGATACTTTGAAACCGTACTGGTCTGCGAGCTGATTGAGCATCTGCTCTCGGATCCCATACACCTGTTGCTGGAGTGTCGCAGAGTTTTGGAGGAGGGAGGGCGCGTACTCGTAACCACCCCGAATGTGGCAAGCCTCACCAGTGTCGCGCGGACCCTGCACGGATACGATAACCCGCAGATCTATTCCAAGTACCGCCATCCGCGACCCGGCTTGCCTGAGGAACCGCCGCACGTCCGCGAGTACACCGCCTTCGAACTGCAAGCCGCACTACAAGCCGCAGGATTCGAAATCGAGACGATCTTCACGGAGCCGATTGCCGAACTCTCCGTGAATCTGCCCATGTGGACGTTTCTTGAGGAGCACGGCTACAACACGTCGATGCGCGGGGAACAGAGCTATTGCGTGGCCGTCAAGCGCTCGGAGTTGCCGGTGACGCGCTACCCGATCTTTCTATACGGGGATTGACTCTACGGGAAGGAGCGGACGACGGTGGCCCGGAAGGTTTGTGCGGCGGGAGTCAGTGAGGAGCCGGAGAGATTACACAGCCTGACGGCAACGGTGTTACTCGCGCTGACGAACATGCTGCCGGCCAATCCGGATTCGATGGTGGAGGGCCAGCCCGGGGCGATGGAGTCTCCCGGATTCGCTCCGGTCAGCGCAAAAGTGAGCTGCGCGCACGATGCCTGTGCAATCGCTCCGAAGGACAGCGACGAAGTGGTGGTGAGATAGGTGGGAACTGAGGTTTTGTCGACGGAAAGCATTGATCCGGCGATGCTGATGCCGGTGCCCTGCGAGTAGCTACCGCCTCCTGTCGCGCTGACGACACACGAGCCCGACTGTGCGGCGGCAAAGGTCACGGTGAGGTTGTTGGCATCCGTCAGGCTGACTGATTTCGGCAGAATCCACAGAGGCGGGGTGCTGTTATCGAAGCACGAGAACACGATCGCGAACGTGTTCAAATTGTGCGTCAGCGTTACGGAAGTCACGTTGGTGAAGGCCTGCCGGAAGTTTGACGAGGGGCTGGCGCTTGTGCCCTGCACCTGCGTCCAGGCGTTGGCCGCTGCGCAAAGGTAAAGGTTGGCTCCGGGAGCGGCGCTCGAATTGAAGAAAAACTCACCCACACCGCAGGTGGCAGGCAGGGCCGAACCGGTTTTGGCGGGCTTGGTGGTAGCAGCGCCGCTGGCATCCCAGTTTCCTAATAAGGTGCGGCTGCCGTTGATCACCTGCTGCGCTGCGCAAGGAACCGCGAGAATCCACAAGGCGGTAAGTGCTTTGTCAAGCTTCATTGAAGAATACATCTCCCGCTTTGAGCCGTAAAGAAAGTGATGGTGACGTTGTTGGATGCATCAACCTGCACGCGATCGGGTTCGATTCGAGTTTTAGGGCTGCCCGTGTCGTAACAAGTCACGGCCAGATCGCCCGAGCCCAGGTTGTGGGTAGCGGCCGTAATAGCGACGGACGTCTGCGAGGTGAAAGCCGTGGCGAACCGGTTGATGGCCTGTCCCCCGAATCCGTTTACGACACAGCGCCCGGTTTGAGGCGTGAAGAAGGTGACGGTTACGTGATTCAGGTCGGTGACCGTAAACGTCGCGTAGGACACCTCATTGTTGCTGCCGTCATAACATCCCACGACGACATTGGATGTCCCCAAGTTATGGGCCATGGTTACCGAGGTCTGTGAAGTGAATGACTGGGAGTAGTTGGGCGCCGACGCTCCGGCGGGAGTCCAGGTGTTTGTCGCTGTGCAGTAGTAAAGGTTGTAGCCCGGAGTGGCGTTGCTGAGGTAAAACATTTCGCCGGTAGAACACGTGCCGGGAAGGGAGGTTCCGGTTCGAACGGGCTTGGTCAGAGGTGCGGCGGAGAAATCCACCGACTTGCTTTGGGTGCGGAGGTCGACTTTGGTTTGGGCGAAGGCGGAGATTGCTATGGCGATCGTCCATCCGGCGAGGAATTTATGGGGTCTCATACGGGCGCTTGGCGCGAGCACGGTTACTTCAATTGTAAGAAGCGGGTTCCAAACCGAAGGCCCTTGCGCACGATGAAAGTCATTGAGCGCAAACAGGGTATAAAATTCGTGTCTGGCGTGATCGGCAGATTCTTTATGCGAAAAGTACTGGTTTTTGCTTGGTTCGGAGCGTTGGCGTACGGCGCGGCGCCTAAGACTGAATTACTCTGGCCTAACGGCGCTCCGGGTGCGCTGGGCAACGAGGAATCCGACCGGCCGAGCGTAACGGTTTACCTGCCGGAAGCGAACGGAGTCAATAGCGGGGTGGTGGTTTGTCCGGGCGGGGGCTACGGGATGCTGGCGATGGACCACGAAGGCCGGCAAATCGCGGAATGGCTGAACGCGCGAGGTGTGGCGGCCTTTGTCCTGCGGTACCGGCTGGGGCCGCGGTACCACCACCCGATCGAGCTGGGCGACGCCCAGAGGGCTGTGCGATTCGTGCGATTCCATGCGGCGGATTACGGCGTCGGGGCCGACAGGATCGGCATCTGGGGTTTTTCCGCGGGCGGCCACCTGGCTTCGACGGCAGGCACTCATTTTGACAAAGGCAACGGGGGTTCGGCCGATCCTATCGAGCGCGTGAGTTCGCGGCCGGACTTCATGATTCTGGCCTACCCGGTGATTTCTTTCACGACGCCGTACACGCACCGCGGGTCACTGCGGAACCTGCTGGGAGACAACCCCGACCCGAAACTTGCGGCCAGCCTTTCGAACGAAACCCAGGTGACAGCCGAAACGCCGCCCACATTTCTGTTCCATACCAGCACGGATTCCGCAGTGCCGCCGGAGAACAGCGTGCTCTTCTACCTGGCGCTTCGCAAGGCCGGAGTGCCGGCAGAGATGCATATCTACGAGCGCGGACAACATGGAGTGGGACTGGCGCAATCGGATCCGATACTTGCCACATGGCCCAGCCGGCTTGCAGACTGGATGAAATTGCACGGTTGGATGAGATGAAGGCCGACGCCCCGCATATACTAGTTGAATGGCTTTGATCCCACTGGTTGAACCTGCCCAGAACGAGTACCTCGCCGAACTCGAGAGCAAAGGCAAGCGAGAGAACCGTTTCTTTCGCCTGCTGGCACACAAGCCGGAGGCGTTGAAGCATTTTTTACCGTTATACGGGGCCATCATGGGTCCGGGTTTGGTGGATCGGCGCACGAAGGAACTGGCGTATCTGTCTGCATCGATGGCCAACGAGTGCGCGTATTGCACCGCGGCGCATCGGGCAACTGGACGAAAGGCAGGGATCACGGACGAAGAGATGCGAGCGATCGAGACACAGCAATATCAGGATTTCAGCCCGGCCGACCGCGCCGTGATCCAGTACGCGCGCGAGCTGACTAGCGAGGCAGATGCCGCCGAAACCGCCGAAGGGCTTTTCCGCAATTTCAACGATGAACAGGTAGTGGAGATTACCCTTGTGGTGGCCATGGCCAACTTCACGAATCGCCTGAACAACGGGCTGGACCTGGAGCCCGAAGGGTAACCGCGTTGTCCATTCTGGTCGGCATTCATCCGGTGGCGGAAGCGTTGCGCGCGCGCCGGGCGTTGGACCGGGTGCTGGTGGCGAAGGGACTGGCGGGTCCGCGGATTCAGGAGATCATCGATCTTTCGCGCAAGAACTCGACACCGCTGCGATTTGAAGAACGCGCGGCGCTGGACCGGATAGCGGGCAGCGCGACGCACCAGGGTGTGGTGGCGCTGGGAGCGGCGAAACAATACTCAGAACTGGACGATGTGGCCGGCGAGGCGCGCATGCTGGTGGTGCTCGACGGCGTGGAAGATCCGCACAATCTGGGCGCTGTGATCCGCACGGTGCACGCAGCGGGCGCGGATGCGGTGATCGTGCCGGAGCGGCGGGCCGCAGGGTTGACGGAGACGGTGGCCAAGGCAGCGGCGGGCGCTCTCGAACACCTGGCGGTGGTGCGAGTCACCAACATCAATCGCGCGCTGGAAGATTTGAAGAAGAGCGGATTTTGGATTTACGGGGTGGACGAGCGCGGCGATCAGAGTTACGACCAGGTGGATTATGCTGAGCGCGCGGTGCTGGTATTCGGAGCGGAAGGCAAGGGCCTGCACCAGATGGTGAAACAGCATTGCGATGTGCTGGTGCGTATTCCGATGGCGGGGCAGATTTCTTCGTTGAATGTGTCGGTGGCGGCGGGAGTGGTGCTGTTTGAGTGGAAGAGGAGAAAGAAATCGGGCCGAGAATGAACGCGAATGGCCCGCGGCGGGACCGGCGGTGAACGATTCACTTATGGCTGATTTGGTCTGGGTTTGTCGTCCGCATATGCCGCAGTTTTCGGTTGGCCGCCGAAGCCGAGAGTGGTGCCGAGGCCCGATCCGGTCCCATTGTTGGCGAAAAGCGTGTTGTTGTTGGAGAGCAGAATGTTCGCGGGCGGAAGACTGATCGAGGCGGTTCCATTGTAAGAAATCACGCTATTGGCGACGTTGATCGTCGAGCCGCCGTCAGCCTCCAGACCGACGAGGTTCTGAGTAATGATCGAATCGCTGATTTCGGTCAATCCGGATCGGATAAACACACCCACCTGGCTGGCGCCACTGATGGTGACGCCTCGCACGGAAATCTGATCGGGCCCCACACCTTGGAAGACCCTTAAGCCCAGCGTGCCGCCGGTGATGACCGAATTTCTGACGACCAGATTCAGTGGCGTACCGCTGCCGACTCCGAGGCCGACCTGCGTGAAGTTTTCCATGACGCAGTCTTCCACAATGAGGTTCTGCCCGGTCGAATAAAAGATGGCGTCGTTGCCGGTGCCCAATCCATTGATGGTCAGGTGGCGGAGAACGACCGTATCGGACGCGCCAGCGAACACGAAAACTCCTTCTGCGCCGGTGAACGAGATAGTGCCCCCAGCGCCGCCACCGTCTATGGTGATTGCCTTGCTGATAGATACGGGGCCGAAATCGCCTGGGTCGATTACCGAAACGATGCCGCCCGCGGTGGTGTTGTTGATAGCGGTTTGGAAGGTGGCAAAGGGCGAGGTGCGCGTGCCGGTGTTGGAATCACTGCCATCTCCGGACACCCAGGTATGAGAGGAGGTAGCGCTTAGTAAGGGAGTCGTCAGCAAGGCAAGCACAAGAATCGTTAGTCGGTGATGGCGAAGGTCCATCGTTTATCTCCTTAGTTAGTGAGTAAAACGAAAGGGTTCAAGCGTGCTTTCGCAGTATGGCATACTTACTGGATTTTTCATTGAATAAAAATCGTCCGGAGGTCACAAATTACAGCAGTAACACGCGTCAGCGGAGGTGGCCGCATGATGCGCCAGGAATGTATTGATAGCGAGGATATCAGTTACATGTGAGTTCGTTTGATGTACGCATTGTTATTCAGTTAAAGCGCAGTTACCGGCGCGGCCGAGGCAGACGAACTGAGATGCGCGTTACGGTTTAGTTCGAAAGGAGATGCCATAGGCATGGAGAATATCGGTTAGAGTGATGACGCCGAGTATTTCGCGGACGTTTGAGTGGAGAAGGCGGGTCGAGAAAATGAGCAGCGAATGCACGCGCATTCATGCGAATGTTGTTAGACTCCCCTGGATTTCCTGGTTTTCACTTTTGGCTTGGCGTATCGTTGGGGATGCTGGCCGGAGCGCCATTGCGATTATCCGCGGGCCTCTGGTTGCTGCCGACGCTGAGAATCGTGCCGACTCCGCCTCCAGTTCCATTATTGGCGAAGAGGATGTTGTTGTTGGAGAGAAGAATAGTCGAGGGCGAAAAAGGTTCTATATCAATCCCATTGTAGGAGAGAACGCTGTTCGCCACGTTGATCGTCGTTGACCCAGTGTCATCCATCACGCCCACAGCACTCTGTGTAATGACCGAATCGCTAATTTCGGTCAATCCGGACCGGACAAACACCGCCGCCTGGCTGGCACCACTAATGGTGACGCCACGCATCGAGACGTGGTCCGGCCCCGGGCCCTGGAACACCCGCAAGCCCAGTTGGCCGCCTGCAATGTTCGTATTCTTGACGACGACGTTCTGTGCCGCACCGCTGCCGATTCCGATGCCGATTTGCGTGAAATTCTCCAAGCTGCAATCTTCAATGATGAGGTTAAGGCCGCTCGTATAGAAGATGGCGTCGATACCCACGCCCAATCCATTGACCGTCAGGTGCCGTAGGATCACAGTATCCGTTGCGCCGGCGGTCACGAAGATCCCTTCACTGCCGGTGAACGTGATGGTGCCCCCAATGCCGCCGCCGTCAATGGTGACCGACCTGTCGATGGTCACTGGGCCGAAATCGCCCGAATCCGCCACAGAAATGATGCCGCCCGCCGTGGTGTTGGTGATAGCGGTTGCGAATGTGGCAAACGGCGAAGTCCGCGTGCCGGGGTTGGCGTCATTGCCGGTCCCGGAAACCCAAGTGTGAGAGGAAGTAGCGTCTAATAATGGCGTCGTCAGCAAAGCAAGAACGAAGATTGTTAGTAGGTGACACCGAAGGGTCATAGCATGTCTCCTTGTTCATTGAGCGACCGGAACTGGTCTGATGTGCTTTCCGCAGTATGGCACATTTGTGAAATTTTTCAGTGCGTGAAAATACATCTCGAGTCGCAAATTACATCGGTAACAGCGGTAACAGTCAGCATCCGAAGCCGATTGCCGGGTGCTTCAATAATGCAGTGACAAATAACGGGGACTTACTTGTTAGTTAGCGTCCTTTAGTTACTCTATTTACCCATAGTTACAACCCAGTTACTAGCGGGCCAAGAGGTCCGTGCCGCAAAATCTAAACCGGGCCGGTGATGCCGTAGGTGCGGAGGACGTCGGGGAGAGTGATAACGCCGAGGATTTCGCGGACGTTAGCGCGGCCTACCACGGGGAGCACATCGAGGTGCATGTCCCCCATCCTATGCAGGGCCAAGTCGAGCGAGTGATCGGGGTGGACGTGGGGGAAATTGGCCGCGTCAAGATGGCCCCGCGGGAGCGGCTCCAGAATCTCGGAAACCGTTCTGCAACCGGCGCCTTCGTCGGAAGCGCTCTCGAGATGCGAGGCGGTGACTATTCCGAGCAAGTGCTTTCCGTGGGCCACCGGCCAGGCATTGACGCCGAGCGAACGGATCCAGTTGAGGGCTTCCTGAATGGTGGCTTGCGGCTCAATGACGCCGATTTCGGAGCGCATGGCCTCAACGACGCGGAGGTTGCTGCGCTCGCCGTGGGCTCCAGAGCTGGGCAGATGGATTCCATCCTGCCGCGAGAGCGCCTCGTAGATGGCTTCGGGCTGCAGGCGCCGGGAGATGAAGAAGCTGATGAGATTCGAGATCATCAGCGGGACGATGATGGAGTAATCGCGGGTGACCTCGAAAATCATGATGACGGAAGTCATGGGAGTGCGCACGATGCCGGCGAAGGCGGTGCCCATTCCGACCAGAGCATAGGCACCGGCGGAAGCGACGTGGTTCGGAAACGCTGCGTGCGCGACGCTGCCCAACGTGCCGCCCAGCATCGCGCCGATGAACAGGGCGGGGCCGAAAATGCCGCCGGCGTTTCCGGAGGCATAGCAAACCGCGGTTCCGACGACGCGCATCGCCAGCAGGAGGGCCATGGCCTCCAGCGCCATGTTTCCATTAAGCGCGTCGCCCACATATCGATAGCCGATGCCGAGTGATTCCGGAACGAACCATCCCATGATGCCCACCAGGAGGCCGCCGGCCACGGGCTGAAACCACCCGGTCCATTTGGGCTGGCGAAGGAACCAGGCGCGAAGGCCCAGGAGCAGTTTCACAAAAACGACGGAAACCAGGCCTCCGAAGACCCCGAGCACCGCGTAGACGGCAAACTCCACGCCATGCAGGAGCTGGTAAGCCGGCACGTGAAAGAGCGGTTCATCTCCGAGAAGCAAGTGCAGGACGATCCATGCGGTGGCTGAGCTGAGGACCACCGAGCCCAGCACGGGCGCATTCATGTCGCCCATAATCTCTTCGAGCGCGAAGAGGACACCGGCGATGGGTGTGTTGAAGGCAGCCGCTATGGCGGCGGAGGCGCCGACAGGAATCAGGGCCTTCACTCTTTCCGGTCCGAGCCCGATGCGCCTGCCGAGCACGGAAGCGATGCCGCCGCCGACCTGGACCGACGGACCCTCACGGCCTAGCGCGATGCCACTGGCGAGGGACACCGAGCAGCAGAAGAACTTTCCGAGCACCGTGCGGAACTTGATGTAGCCTTCGCGAGCGAAGAGAGCGGCTTTGGTTTGCGGAATCCCACTGCCGCGGGCGTAGGGGAAATAGCGGGAGAGGAGATACCCCGTGACGAGCGAACCGGCGGCGGGGACCAGCAGGCGCCTCCAGGGCGAACCGCCCGGCGGATACATGCGCGCACCGAGGTTTCCAGTAACGACGATGAACGCCACAACGACCGCGCCCACTACGGCGCCGATCAAGAGAGTCAGCACAAGGAAGACGCGGTCTTCGTGCTGTGCGAGACGTCGGGTCCAGGAGTCAGGGATAGCTGGCAATTTTCGCGGGCTCTCTTTGATTGTAAGGTGTGAAAAACGGTGACAGGCAGCAGCATCCACGCGCCGGTGTGGTCGAGCACATTGATTGGCCTTCACCCGGCTTGGAACGGCGAAGCCAGTCACCGTTTTTCAGCCAACTGAACGCGGAAGGTTGAGTGATGGACGCGATTGAAGGCGAATTGTAGAATCAGAGCTTATGCGAAAAGTTGCGTTGCTGGCTGTACTGGCCGCCGGCGCGGGGTTGTGTGCGCGGCAACCTGTGCGGGCGCGTCACGGCATGGTGGCAACGCGCGAGGCACACGCGACGGATATCGGGCTGGCAGTGCTGGAATCGGGCGGCAACGCCATCGATGCGGCAGTAGCGGTGGGATTTGCACTAGCGGTGACGCATCCGGCGGCGGGCAACCTCGGCGGCGGCGGTTTTCTGCTGGCGCGGTTTGCGGATGGCCGGACGGTATTTCTGGATTTCCGCGAGCGCGCGCCGGAAAAGGCGTCGCATGACATGTATCTGGGGCCGGACGGCAAAGTGACGAGAGACAGCGTGCTGGGATATCGCGCTTCCGGAGTGCCGGGAACGGTGCGGGGGCTGGAAGCGGCGCACCAGAAATACGGCCGCAAGAAGTGGGCGGACCTGGTGGATCCGGCGGTGCGGCTGGCGTCCGAGGGTTTCCCGGTTTCTTACGGCCTGGCGCGTTCGCTGCGCTCGAAGGACACGAGCGAGCGCCTGAGCCAGTTTCCCGAATCCAAGCGGATCTTTTTGAACGGCGGAAAGCATTACGAGGCCGGAGACCGGTTGGTGCAACCTGAATTAGCTCGCGTGCTGGCGCGGATTCGTGATCGCGGGGCGCAGGATTTCTACGAAGGCGAAACCGCGCAATTGCTGGCCGCCGATATGAAGGAGCATGGCGGGCTGATCACGCTGGAGGATCTGAAGAATTATAAGGCCATCGAGCGGGAACCGCTTACGGGCAGTTATCGCGGGTACGCGATTGTGACTGCGCCTCCGCCGAGTTCGGGCGGTGTGGGCATTTTGCAGATGCTGGGAGTGCTGGAAGGATCGGGGTACGAAAAGCCGGGCTTTGGGTCGGCGGCGACGGTGCACTACATGGCGGAGGCGATGCGGCGTTATTTCGCCGACCGGAGCGAATACATGGGCGATCCGGACTTTTATCCTGTGCCGGTGGCGCGTTTGCTCAACGCGCGATACATTGCGGAGCTGCGACGCACGATCGATCCCGAGCATGCTACGGCGAGCGCGTCCATACGTCCGGGCAAACTCGAAGCTCATGAAAGCTCCGAGACGACTCACTATTCGATCGTGGATGGCGAAGGGAATGCCGTGGCGGTGACGTATACACTGAACAATAGTTATGGCAGCTCGGTGACAGCAACGAAGCTCGGTTTTCTTCTCAATAACGAAATGGACGATTTCGCGGCGAAACCGGGCGAGCCAAACCTGTTCGGCCTGGTGCAGGGAGAAGCAAATGCCGTGCAGCCGCGGAAAACGCCTCTTTCGTCCATGACGCCCACGATGGTTTTGCGGGACGGCAAGCTATACCTGCTGCTGGGATCGCCGGGCGGACCAACCATTATCAATACGGTGCTCGAGGTGCTGGTGAACGTGATTGATTTTGGAATGAACGTCGCGGATGCGGTGGATGCGCCGCGCCTGCACCATCAGTGGATGCCGGACGTGCTGTGGATGGAGCGCGGGTTTTCGCCCGACACCGTGGCGCTGCTCAGGGCACGAGGGCACACCATCGAATACGAGAATGCGCAAGGCGAGGTGGCGGCCATCCTGGCCAGCAACGGGTGGCTCGAGGGCTCGGCTGATCCGCGCACGGAAGGCACGGCAAAAGGATATTGAAGCGATGAATCGCGTACTGTCCACGCACCTGTTTGTGAACCACAGGCTGTCAATTGCCTGGCTCAACCGCGTGATGCAGGCAGGCATTCCGGCGGTTGAAATTTTCTGCGCACGGCAGCATCTGGATTACCGGAACCGCGCGCAGGTTACGGAACTCGGCCACTGGTTTGGCGATTCCGAGCTGAAGCTGCACTCCGTGCACTCGCCCATGTATACCGACGAGATCTGGGGGCGATCGGGGCCACACTCCATCATCACCCTCACCGAGCCGGTGAAGGCGCAGCGGCTGGCGATTGTGGATGAAATCAAACGCGCGCTCGAAATTGCGGAGACGATTCCCTTTCGCTACCTGATCCAGCACATCGGGGTGTCGGGCGAGGAGTACAGCGAGCGCAAGGTGGATGCGGCGTTTTCGGCGCTTGAAGAGCTGAGCATCTTCGCGCGGCAGCGCGGCGTCGAAATCCTGCTCGAGAACATTCCCAACGAGCTATCATCGGCCGAGCGGCTGCGCGATTTCATCGAGGTGACCCATCTGGACCTGGGATTCGTGTTCGATGTGGGCCATGCGCACATGGGGGAAGGCGTGGAGGCGGCGTTCGAGATCATGAAAGAGCGAATCCGGTCCACACATATTCACGACAACAACGGGAAAGACGACAAGCACCTGTTTCCGCTGACTGCGGAAGGCGGCACGGTTGACTGGAAGAGAACCATGCGCCTGCTGCGGTCGAGAGAGAAGCAATATCCGTTGCTGCTGGAATTGCGTGAAGTGGAAGGGATGGAGCATCCGCTGGATCGCGTGAACGACGTCTTCGACCGGCTGGAGAGCCTTCGTGAAGACTGAGCGGATCACGATCGCGGATGCTGCGAAACACGTTGGCGAGACGGTTGAGATCCCGGGCTGGCTGTACAACCTGCGCAAATCGGGCAAGATCGTTTTTCCTCTCTTGCGCGACGGCACCGGTTTGATGCAGTGCGTAGCGGTGAAGAGTGCCCTGCCGGAGGCGGTGTTCGACGCGATCAAGGACCTGACGCAGGAATCCTCGGTGCTTTTCACGGGCAAGATTCGGGCGGATCAGCGGGCGCCGGGCGGATACGAAATGGACGTGGAGAATGTGGATGTGTTGGAGCGCATCCCGGAATCGGATCCATACCCCATCACGCCGAAGGAACACGGCATCGACTTCCTGATGGATCACCGGCACCTGTGGCTGCGGAGCCAGCGGCAGCACGCCATTTTGGGTGTACGCCACGAAGTGATCCGAGCGGTGCGGGATTACTTCGATTCGCACGGTTTCACGCTGGTGGATACGCCAATCTTTACGCCGGCGGCGTGCGAAGGGACCACGACGCTGTTCGAAGTGAATTATTTCGAGGACGAGAAAGCGTATCTGGCGCAGTCCGGGCAACTTTACAATGAAGCCACGGCGATGGCTTTCGGGAAAGTCTATTGCTTCGGCCCGACGTTTCGCGCGGAAAAATCGAAAACGCGGCGGCACCTGACGGAGTTCTGGATGGTGGAACCGGAGATGGCGTACGCCACGCTCGAAGACGTCAAGCGAGTAGGCGAAGAAATGATTGTCTTCGTGGTGAAGCGGGTGCTGGAGCACCGGGGCGCGGAGTTGAAAGCGCTGGAACGGGATGTGTCTAAGTTGGAAGCAGTTCAGTTGCCGTTCCCGCGCATGAGCTACGACGAGGCCGTGAAATTGCTGCAATCGAAGGGAAGCGAAATCCAGTGGGGAGGCGATTTCGGCGGCACCGATGAAACGCTGCTCAGCCAGGAAAACGACCGACCGCTGATGGTGGATGGTTATCCCTCGGCGGTGAAGGCGTTTTACATGCAGCCGGAGCCTTCGCGGCCGGAAGTGGCGCTGTGCGTGGATATTTTGGCGCCGGAAGGATATGGGGAGATCATCGGCGGCGGCCAGCGCATACACGACTACGATCTGCTGCTGCGCCGGATCGAAGAACACAAGCTGCCCAAGCAGGCGTTCGACTGGTATCTGGACTTGCGCAAGTTCGGAACGGTACCGCATGGCGGCTTCGGCATGGGCATCGAGCGCTGCGTAGCGTGGATCTGCGGGCTGGAACACATCCGGGAGACCATTGCGTTTCCGCGCATGCTGTACCGGCTGCATCCTTAAGTTTTTTCGAAAATGCATCGATCTCACATTGCCATCATTGGCGCACCCCTGGATCTGGGCGCGGGGCGCCGCGGCGTGGACATGGGCCCCTCGGCGATGCGCGTGGCCAACATCAACAAGCGTGTGGCGTCGCTGGGTTACGAGGTGGAAGACCTGGGCAACGTGCCGGTGGAGCAACCGGAGAGCCTGCCGGAGGGGCCGCGCCACGCGAAATATCTGCCGCAGATCGCAGCCATGTGCCAGCGGCTGGGCAGCATGGTGGACCAGGTGGCCGAAGAAGGCAAGGCGCCGCTGGTGATGGGCGGCGACCACTCGATCGCCATCGGCACGGTGGCCGGCATGGCCCGTCATTTCCGCAGGAAGAAGAAGCGGCTGGGGCTCCTGTGGATTGACGCGCACGCGGACATGAACACACCGCAGACGTCGCCTTCGGGCAACGTACACGGCATGCCGCTGGCGTGCTGCGTGGGACTGGGCCCGGAAGAACTGGCGAAGCTGTTCGGCTTCTCGCCGAAGGTCCTTCCGCGCAACGTGGCGCTGGTGGGGTTACGCGACGTAGATATTTTGGAGCGGCCGCACGTGCGGGGGAGCGGTGTGCGCGTGTTCACGATGCGCGACATTGACGAGCGCGGACTGCGGGCCGTGATGGAACAAGCGATCGGCATTGCGACGAACGGGACGGCGGGGGTTCATTTGTCGCTGGATATGGACTACGTGGATCCGCAGTACGCGCCGGGCGTGGGGACGCCGGTCCGGGGCGGCGCTACTTACCGCGAAGCGCATTTGGCCATGGAAATGATCTGCGATTCGGGGCAGATGGTCTCAATGGAAGTGGTGGAGGTAAATCCGGTGATTGACGAAGTGAACCGGACGGCGGACCTGGCGGTGGAACTGGTGATGTCGGCGTTAGGGAAGAAGATTCTGTGAAAATTCGTGTGGCGGTCATTTACGGCGGGCGCAGCGGAGAGCACGAGATCTCGCTGCGTTCCGCTGAGTCCATCATGAAAGCGATGGACCGAGCGAGATACGAAGTTATCGAGTACTTCATCAGCAAAGAAGGGAAGTGGCGGCCCAAGCCGATTTTGCCCGAGCCCGGGGCGCACCCGGGCATCGACGTCGTGTTTCCCGTCTTGCACGGGACCTTCGGGGAAGACGGCACGGTGCAAGGGCTGCTGGAATTGGCGGATTTGCCCTACGTGGGCGCGGGCGTGCTCGCGTCGTCCGTCTCCATGGACAAGGAACTGATGAAGCGGATCTGTCGTGAAAAAGGGCTGCCGGTTGTGGAGTATGTGACACTTTCGCGTGGGTGCATGGACACGGCCGACGTTGTGTCGCGTTTGCCGTTTCCGATGTTCGTGAAGCCGGCGAATCTGGGTTCGTCAGTGGGGATCTCGAAGGCGCGCGATCGCGGAGAACTGGCAAAGGCGCTGGCGCTGGCCGCCGAGTACGACCGCAAGATTATCGTGGAGCGCGGGATCGAAGGGCGCGAATTCGAATGTTCCGTGCTGGGCAACGACCGGCCGGAAGCTTCGTTCCCGTGCGAGGTGCTGCCGTCACGCGATTTTTACGATTACGAAGACAAATATCTGTTGGACCAGGCGAAGACGCAATTGCCGGCGGACCTGCCGGCGGAGAAGACTGCCGAGCTGCGGCGGCTGGCGGTGGAGTGTTACCGCGCGGTGGAATGCGAAGGCATGGCGCGCGTCGATTTTCTGCTGGAACGCGCGACGGACCAGCTCTACATCAACGAGATCAACACCATTCCCGGTTTCACCTCCATCAGCATGTATCCGAAGATGTGGGAGTACACGGGCCTGCCCTATCCAAAGCTGATCGATCGCCTGATCGAGCTGGCGCTTGAACGCCACGCCGCGAAGAGGGCGACCAAGTTCACGCGCTAAAATAGAAGTTTGTATGGCAACGACGACCCGGACGGTCACCTACGAGGAGTGGCTAAGCATGCCGGTGGTTGAAGACGCTATTGAGGAAGTGGTCAATGGCGAAGTAAGAATCATGCCACCCAATAAGTGGAAGCATGCGTTGATTGTGGAGAACCTGTCAGAGGCTCTCAAAGTTCAGGTCGATCGAAAAGCGGTGCGCGTTGTCGGCTCCGTGTTTGGCCTGATTGTGCGCAAGGCGCCGTTAACGTCCCGAGTGCCGGATCTCGCTGTGTTTCTGAAAAAGAACATCGTGGAGCAGGACGGGTACATTCACTCGGCACCAGAACTCGTGGTTGAGGTGCTTTCTCCCGCGAATACACGCCGGAATATGGTGGGCAAAATAAGGGACTACGAGAGCATGGGCGTGCCGGAGCTCTGGATCATTTCTCCGGAGGCGCAGACCATCGAGGTGGTTCTACTCGAGAACGGCAAGCTCGTCACGCATGAAGTGGTCACCCAAGGCCAGCTTTCGCCCCGGCGTTTTCCTGGTGTTGCCGTTGAAGTAATGTCCATCTGGCCCGACTGATGTTGCGTCTCTTCCCTGCGGTTCTGTTGGTTTGCCTCCCAGTATTCGCCGAAGATCTGGACAACCAGGTCAAGCGGGTGATCGATGCCTATACACTCGTGGAGCAGAACGCCGCCGATCCGGTTTCCTCGGAGCAGGCGTTCTACCAGGGCGTGATTCCGGGGATGCTGCGGCGGCTCGATCCGCACTCGGTGTTTTTCGATCCAACGCAATTCGAGCAACTCAGGCGGCTGGAGACGTCGACACAGAAAGGGTTCGGCAGCGTGGTCTCGGTTCTTCCCGGGCGCGTGATCGTGCTGCAGACGTTTCCGGGGACGCCGTCGGCAAAGTCCGGCATGAGCCCCGGCGATGAGATCCTCGCGATCAATAATTACCGGCTCGACCGGCTGGACCTGGACCAGTTGGTGGGCCTGTTGCAGCAGTCTAAACAGCAGCCCGCGCACCTAGTGATCCGGCGTCCCGGAAGCCTGCGTCTGCTGGAATTCACGCTGACGCCGGAAGAGATGCAGTCGCCGAGCGTGGAGCGAGCCTTTTTGCTGAAGCCGGGCGTGGGTTACTTGCGCGTATCCAGTTTTGACGAGAAGACAGGCGCGCAGGTCAAGGAAGCAATCGAGGGTCTAGGCGGCAGGAAGCTGAAGGGGCTGGTGCTCGATCTGCGCAACAATCCCGGCGGCATGTTGACGGCGGCGGTGGAGACGGTCTCCTTGTTCTTGAAGCCCGGGCTGCCGATTCTGACCGTGCGCGGCCGCGCGGTTGCACAAAAAGAGGAAAAGGTTCCGGAGGATGCGCAGCCTTACGACTTTCCGCTCGCGACGTTAATCAACGGAAAGAGCGCGAGTGCATCGGAGATCGTGGCAGGCGCTCTGCAGGACCATGATCGGGCGGTCATCGTGGGGGAGCCGAGTTTTGGAAAGGGCCTGGTGCAAAGTGTTTTTCCGCTGGCCGATTCCACGGGCCTGGCTTTGACCACGGCGCTCTACTACACGCCCAGCGGCCGCTCCATTCAGAAACCGTTCGATGCTGCGCAGTTCGAACTCGGCGCAACGGCGGCGCATCCGAATGCGAAGTCGGATTTTCGCACCGACAAGGGCCGGCTGGTGCGTGGCGGAGGCGGCATCATGCCGGATGAAGTGGTGTATCCGGCGGACGTATCGCGCTTCAAAGCGGTGATGGAAGCCAGCGGCGCTTTCACTTCGTTCGCCACTGAATACGTGCAGAAGCACAAGGTGACCGAGCGGTTCGAGGTTACGCCCAGCCTGTTGGACGATTTCCGCGTTTACCTTGCGGACCGGAGGATTGAGCCCAGTTTGGCGGAGTGGTCGAGCGAGCAGGACTTCATCCGCAATCGTCTCAAGACGGAAATTTTCAACCAGACGCTCGGCGTGGCCAAAGGCGATGAGATTGAGGCGCAGCGTGACCCGCAGATCCAGCGCGCCGTGCAGTTGATCTCGGGCCGCCTGAACACGGCGAGCTTGGAACGCTGACCTCGATGGCATAATGTAACGCGGAGGTTTTTTATGGCGACCATGCTGTCTGCCGAGCAAGAGACCAACCCGTGGCTGGCGGCGGAGGCGCGCTTCGATGAGGCCGCGGAACGGCTCAGTCTCGACGATGGCATGCGCAAGGTGCTGCGCAGCCCGACCAAAGAAATTACGGTCCACATTCCGGTGCAGCTGGATGACGGGCGTATTGAAATATTTACCGGCTATCGGGTGCAACACTCCATCGCGCGAGGCCCAGGCAAGGGTGGCATCCGTTTCGGTCCCGACGTCACGCTGGACGAAGTAAGGGCGCTGGCTTCGTGGATGACGTGGAAATGCGCGGTGGTGAACATTCCGTTCGGCGGCGCGAAGGGCGGCGTGATCTGCGATCCCAATCTGCTTTCGGATGGCGAGCTCGAGCGCGTGACGCGGCGTTATACGGCAGAGATCATCGAATTCCTCGGGCCCGAACGCGACGTGCCGGCGCCGGATGTAAACACCAACGATCGTGTGATGGCGTGGATCATGGATACCTATTCGATGCACGTTCGCCACACGACGACGGCGGTGGTGACCGGGAAACCGCTTGATCTGGGCGGCTCGCGCGGCAGGACGGAGGCCACAGGCCGAGGCTGCATGATGGTGACGCTCAAGGCCCTGAAGAAACTGGGGCTCGAACCGGCCGCCACGCGCGTGGTGATTCAGGGATTCGGCAATGTGGGGGGGATGGCCGCGCGGCTGATGGCGCTGGCGGGTTTCCGGATTGTCTGCATCATCGAGTACGACAGCGCGATCTACAATCCGAACGGGCTGGACATTGCGGCGCTGGGGGAACATCGCAAAGAGACCGGGTCGGTGAAGGATTTCCCCGGCGGCGAGAACCTGGACCGGCATGAAGCCTTGTTTCTGCCCTGTGAAGTGCTGCTGCCGGCCGCCACGGAGAACGTGATCACGTCGGTTAACGCGGACCGGTTGCGGTGCCGCATTTTGTGCGAAGGCGCCAACGGGCCGACCACACCGCTGGCGGACGAAATCCTGCGCGATAAAAAGATCTTCGTGATTCCGGACATTCTGGCCAACGCCGGCGGCGTGACAGTGTCGTATTTCGAATGGGTGCAGGACCGCCAGGGTTTCTTCTGGAACGAGGAACTGGTGAACAAACGTCTCGAAGAAATCATGGTGAATAGTTTTGACGCGGTGGTCAGCTATGCCGAGAAACACGGCGTGAACAACCGGACCGCGGCATATATGCTGGCGCTCGACCGTGTCGCGTTTGCCATCAAGCTGCGCGGCATTTATGCCTGAGAGAGAAGAACCCTTGCGCTGGTTCTGCATTCCCGCGTCGAAGCTGTGACCAATGGCTGCTGACGCCACCACGCCGCTGATGCGGCAGTACAACTCCATCAAGCAGCAGGTGCCGAATGCCCTGCTGATGTTCCGGCTGGGGGATTTCTACGAGTTGTTCTACGAAGACGCCGTTGTGGCATCGCGGGCACTCGAAATCACTCTAACCTCCCGCAACAAGGAGAAGGGTGCGGCGATTCCCATGTGCGGCGTGCCCTACCACTCGGCGGAAAGCTACATCGCGAGGCTGATTCAGAAGGGGCACCGTGTGGCCATCTGCGACCAGATGGAAGACCCGCGCGTCGCAAAGAAGCTGGTGAAGCGCGAGCTCACGCGCATTGTCACGCCGGGCACGGCGACCGACGCGCACCTGCTTCGCTCGCACGAGAACAACTATCTGGCGTCGGTGGCGTTGAACGGCGAACGAGCCGGCGTGGCGCACGTAGACGTTTCGACCGGTGAATTTCGCGTGACGGAGCTGGAGCCCTCCGAGGTGGCAACAGCTATTGAGCAATTATCCGCGCGCGAGGTCCTGTTCCCCGCGGATGTGCCGCTGCTGGCGCCGGAGGACAAGAGCCGCCGGTTCTTGCGAACTGAAGCTGAAAGCTGGACATTCAGCTACGATTACGCGGACCGCACGCTGCGAGAACACTTCAAACTGCTGTCGCTCGATGGCTGCGGGCTGGCAGGGCGGCATGCGGCGGTGTGCGCCGCCGGAGCTATTCTGCACTACTTGCAGGAAACGCAACGCGCGGCGCTGGACCATCTCGACCGTCCGTCGTATTACGACCGCGCCGAAAGCATGGTGCTTGACGCGGTGAGTGTGCGCAACCTGGAGCTGGTGGAACCACTGTTCGCAGGTGAAGGCGCGACGCTGCTGTCGGTAATCGATCAGACGCTGACGGGCATGGGAGGGAGGCTGCTGCGGCGGCGCCTGCTTGGCCCATCGCTCGATCGCGACGAGATCGAGGCGCGGCTGGAGGGGGTCGGCGATCTGTTGGGCGATGCAATAGTTCGAGCCGGGATCCGCGGCGAACTAAGCGCGGTGCTGGATCTGGAGCGATTGCTCGCTAAAATCACGATCGGCTCAGCGGGGCCGCGTGAACTGCTGGCGCTGGGCCGGTCGCTGGAGAAGATTCCGGTTCTGAGAAAGACGATCGAAACGCGCGGCGCCGCGCGTCTTGCCAGCATTCATCAGCAACTCGACGAGGTGCCGGAGGTTCGGGATCGGATTTTGAATGCGATTGCTGACGCGCCGCCGGTGAACATCGCGGATGGCGGCGCAATTCGCACGGGCTACAATGCCGAGCTCGACGAATTGCGCGATCTGCGACAGAATGGCCGCCAGTACATCGCGCAGATTGAATCGCGCGAGCGGGCGCGCACGGGCATTCAATCGTTGAAAGTGCGCTTCAACAATGTCTTCGGCTATTACATCGAAATTTCCAAAGCGAATCAGCACCTTGCGCCTGCCGACTACGAGCGCAAGCAGACTCTGGTGAATGCCGAGCGATTCACCACGCCGGAGCTGAAGGACTACGAACGCAAGGTTCTGGATGCCGAGGAGAAGATCCTCACTCTGGAACGAGAGCTGTTCGGCGAAGTGAGATGCTTCGCCGCGAACCAGGCGCAGCGTATCCGCGCGACGGCGGCCGCGATTGCAGAACTGGACGTTACTGCTGCGCTGGCGGAGGTAGCGGCGCAGAACGGATACACGCGTCCGGCGTTTTCCGAAGATAGTTCCATGCGCATCATGGCGGGACGGCACCCGGTGATCGAGAAACTGGCGGACCAACTCGGGGCCGATACCGGCAGGTTCATTCCCAACGACCTGTACCTGAATTCGGACACCGATCTGATCGCCATCATCACCGGGCCGAACATGGGCGGCAAGTCCACCTATCTGCGGCAAGCCGCGCTGATTGCCATCCTGGCGCAGATGGGCTCGTTTGTTCCGGCGGATTCAGCCAGCCTTCCGATCATCGACCGGATTTTCACGCGCATCGGCGCTTCCGACAACCTGGCGCGCGGCCGCTCGACCTTCATGGTGGAGATGACGGAGACGGCGGTCATTTTAAACACAGCGACAGCGCGCAGCTTCATCGTGTTGGATGAGATTGGCCGCGGCACCGCGACGTATGACGGCTTGGCGCTGGCATGGGCGGTGATCGAACAGATCCACCAGCGCACGCGCGCGAAGACCTTATTCGCGACGCACTACCACGAGCTGACGGAACTGGCGGAACAGCTCGATGGCGTTCGGAATTTGCGCGTGTCGGTGAAAGAAGCTGGAGACCACATCATCTTTCTCCGAAAAGTAGAGCCGGGAAAGGCGGATCGCAGTTACGGGATCGAGGTGGCGCGGCTGGCCGGGCTGCCGCTGGCGGTGATCGAGCGGGCGCTTGAAGTTCTGCAGTTGCACGAACGGAGCGAGCACGAGGTGACCGAGGAACTCGCGCCGCGAACGCACGAGCCTGTTCAAATCCGCCTGTTCGAGCCCGTGGGCCACGGTATTGCGGAGCGCATCCGCAACTTGCAGATCGACGAACTGCGGCCCATCGAAGCCTTGCAATTGTTGCACGAGCTGCAACAGGAGTTGAAGCGCTCTTGCGAGTAGCCGGAATCATGAGCGGCACGTCGCTCGACGGAATCGATGTGGCGATCGTGGATATCGAGGGGCGGCGTATTCGACCGATAGCGTTTCGTTCGACACCCTATCCCGACGCGCGGCGGAAAGCGATTCTTGGCGTTTCGAATGCGACCACGACGACGGCGCAGATCGCGCGGCTGCATTTCCTGCTGGGAGAGCTTTACGCGCGAGCGGTGCAGGAGACCATCCGCCGCAACCACGTTCGGGGGGTCGAGCTGATCGGCTGTCACGGGCAGACCATCTACCATCAGGGGGAGCCCGAGGCGTTCCTCGGCAAGCAGGTTGCCGCGACCATGCAGATCGGGGAGGCTGCCGTGATCTCCGAGCGGCTTGGCGTGCCCATAGTTTCCGACTTTCGTACTCGTGACATGGCGGCTGGAGGGAAGGGTGCGCCGCTGGTGCCCTACGTGGACTATCTGCTTTTCCGCCACGCCAAGCGCGGGCGCGTGGCGCTGAACATCGGCGGGATCGCCAATATTACGGCCATTCCGCCGGGAGCGCAACCAGGCGACGTATTCGCCTTCGACACGGGGCCGGGCAACATGGTGATCGACGCGTTGACGGCCGAGTTTACGCGGGGGCGGCAGCATTTCGACCGCGGTGGACGCTTGGCGGCCGGCGGTAAGGTGAATCGCGCGCTGCTCGACACGCTGCTGGCGGACCCCTATTACCGGCAGCGGCCCCCCAAGACGGCGGGGCGCGAGCAGTACGGCGCAGAATTCATCGCCAAACTGAAACAGACGGAACTGCCGCTCCGCGACCTGATTGCTACGTCAACCGCGCTCACAGCGGCGGCGATTGCGAGCGGAATCGAGCGCTTCGTGAGGCCGAGGATGCCGGTTGATGAAATGATTGCCTCCGGCGGCGGCGTTCACAATACGACTCTGATGGGGTACATGCAGGCGTTTCTGCCGGATGTTCGCATTGCGAGGTCGGATGAGTATGGAATCGACGCCGACGCCAAGGAGGCAGTGGCATTTGCGGTGCTAGCGTACGAGACCTGGCGCGGGCGGTCGTCCAATCTGCCCTCGGCGACGGGTGCAAGGCGGGCAGTGGTGCTCGGTAAGATCACGCCGGCGTAGCAACTTTTCGCGCGACGCCGGGTTTCGAGAAGATCCATGCGTGTACGCGCGAGCTTGGCGGTGGGTGCATTGATCGTGGCGGCCCTCGCGCTGCGGGCGGCGGTCGGCCATCGGGATACCGGCACGCGAGCCGCAAGTTTTCGCTTTGACGGACGCCACCGCTCGTACCTGTTCCACCTCCCGGCCGGCAAACCACGCGGTGGATTGCCTCTCGTGATCGTGCTGCATGGCGCTGGCGGCCAGGGCCGCGGAATGGAGCGGCTGAGCGGGCTCAGTCCTGTAGCCGACCGTGAAGGGTTCGCCGTCGCCTATCCGGACGGGATCTGGCGGCAATGGAACGACGGCCGCGGCAAAATTGCCTTCCCGCGAACAGATGATGTCGGCTTCCTGCTCGCGATGGTGGATCATCTGACGAGCGATGGCACTGTGGACCCGCACCGGGTTTACGTGGCTGGGATTTCGAACGGCGGCATGATGGCGCAGCGATTGGCCTGTGAGGCATCGGACAGGATTGCAGCGGTCACTTCGGTCGCCGCCACGCTGCCGGAGAAGATCGAGCACGAATGCCAGCCGCAACGGCCGGTTTCCATGCTTTTCATGCACGGAACCAAAGACCCGCTGGTGCCGTACCGAGGTGGCATGATCACCTCTCCGCACGGGATGCCCACCGGCAGCCGCGTGCTGTCGCTGGATGCGACGGCGCGCTTCTGGGCGGAGCGGAATGGGTGTGCCGCGTCTCCGGAGTCTTCTGCGCTGCCCGACCGGGCGGAGGATAACCTGACGGTCCGGGTGAGTCGTTACGGTTCGTGCCGCGATCACGTTTCGGTTGAGGCCTACACCATAAACGGCGGCGGGCATACCTGGCCGGGAGGCCTGCAATACCTGCCGGCGTTCGTGATCGGCAGGACCAGCCGGAACCTGGATGCGGACGAGACGATCTGGCAGTTTTTCAAGCGCGCGTCGCGGTGAAGGGACTGTGGTTGCCACTTTCCCATAAATATGGGACAGTGGGTTCGTGAAGACGACTTTGGAGATTCCTGATTCGGTGTTCCGCCGTGCCAAGGCTCGTGCGGCCGAGCGGGGCATTCCACTGCGCCAGTTCGTCACGGAGGCCGTCGAAGAGAAGTTGAACCTCAGGGGCACCGGTTCGAAGCCGTGGATGCAGATGGTAGGGGGACTACAGCATCTCAGCAAGGAAACCGCTCGTATCAACCGGCTAATTGAGGAAGAGTTCGAACGAATCGAGCCGGAAGACGAAGCGTGATTCTCGATACGAATGCGCTATCTGCGGTAGCCGACGCGCACCCGGGTGCGGCAGCGGAGTTCGCAAAAGCTCAATTCATTGCAATACCTGTCATCGTTCTTGGCGAGTTCTGGTTCGGGATCAAGCAGTCTCGGCGCCACCGGGAATACGAACGCTGGCTAGCGGGAAGCCTGGAGTTTTGCCGGGTTCTTGACGTGAACACAGAGACCGCTATGCGTTACGCAGAGATTCGAACGGAACTGACGCACACTGGTACGCCGATCCCTTCAAATGACGCCTGGATTGCGGCCCTGTGCCGCCAGCACAATCTGCCGGTGCTCAGCCGCGATAGACATTTCGACTGGGTAAAGGGAATACGGCGCGTCGGTTGGTGACGACGCTAGCCGCCGGCTAACGTGTTGATCGACCCTACCCGCTTTCCTTCGAATGCCCCGATCGCCGGCTGTTGTTTCAGGATGTAGCCCAACTCGTCGACACCATCGAGCAGGCACTGTTTGGCGAAAGAGTCCACGGGAAACTCGACGGCGCGGCCGTCCGGCAAGGTAAGCGTCTGTGCAGCAAGATCGATCTTTACCCGAGATTCCGGGTCTTTTACTGCAGTGGCGAACAAAGCCTCGTGCACATCGGGCGGCACCACAACAGGCAGCAGAGAATTTTTCAGAGCGTTGCCGCGGAAGATGTCGGCGAATGAAGTACTGATCACGGCGCGAAAGCCGAATTGTGTCAGCGCCCACGGGGCGTGTTCGCGCGAGCTGCCGCAGCCGAAGTTATCGCCCGCCAGCAGCACTTCAGCTCCGCGGGCCTCGGGCCGGTTCAGGATGAAATCCGGCTTGGGCTGGCCCTTGTCGTCGTAGCGCCAGTCGTAGAAAAGCTGCTGGTCGAGACCGTGCTTTGAAGTGGTTTTCAGGAATCGCGCCGGGATGATCTGGTCGGTATCGACGTTGTTGACCGGAAGAGGAACGATGCGGCTTTCAAAATTGGTGAACGGTTTCATAGGAGCGTCCTCACATCGGTGACGACGCCTGTGACCGCGGTGGCGGCGGCTGTCAGGGGGCTCGCCAGGAACGTGCGACCGCCCTTGCCCTGGCGGCCTTCGAAGTTTCGATTCGATGTGGACACGCTGTATTCGCCCGGCTGCAACTGATCGCCATTCATGGCAATGCACATGGAGCAGCCCGGTTCACGCCACTCGCAGCCGGCGGCACGGAAGATTTCGGGCAGCCCCTCGGCTTCAGCCTGACGTTTCACGTCCTGGGAACCCGGCACCACCATAACGCGAACCTTCGGATTTACTTTGCGGCCCTTCAATAACGAGGCAGCCGTGCGCAAATCCGAGATGCGCGAATTGGTGCAGCTTCCGATGAACACCACGTTTACTGGGCGGCCGAGCAGCGGTTTGCCGCCTTCGAGCCCCATGTAGCGCAGCGCCTTCGCGACGGAATCGCGCTCGAGAGGATCGGGAATGGAGGATGGGTCGGGCACCGCCGCGGTGATGGGAATGCCCATGCCGGGGTTGGTGCCATAGGTGATCATGGGCTCCAGGCGATCGGCGTCGATGGTGATTTGCTTGTCGTAGACTGCAGCTTCATCACTGGGAAGCTTGCGCCAGTGCTCGATGGCGGCATCCCAGGCGGCGCCTTTGGGCGCATGCCTGCGCCCGGCGATGTATTGGAACGTTGTCTCATCGGGCGCGACCAGCCCGGCGCGCGCACCGCCCTCGATGGACATGTTGCAGACGGTCATCCGCTGCTCCATGGAAAGCGAGCGAATCGCCGGCCCGCCATATTCGAGAACGCAACCGGTGCCGCCACCTACGCCGATCCGAGCAATCAATCCGAGAATGATGTCTTTGGCTGTGACACCGTTCTTGAGCGTGCCATCCACGCGCACGTGAAAGGTTTTGGATTTTCGCTGCAACAGGCATTGCGTGGCCAGCACGTGTTCCACTTCGCTGGTGCCGATGCCGAATGCGAGAGCGCCGAACGCGCCGTGTGTCGCGGTATGGCTGTCACCGCACACCACGGTCATGCCAGGCTGAGTCAGACCCAGCTCCGGGCCGATCACGTGGACGATGCCCTGCTGCGTGCTGTGAATGCCATAGCACGGGATTCCGAAATCGCGGCAGTTTTTCTCGAGTTGCGCGAGCTGATTGGCGGCGATAGTGTCCACGATGGGAAGCGAGCGGTCCGTGGTGGGGATGCTGTGGTCCGCCGTGGCCACGGTCAGGTCAGGCCGCCGCACTTTCAGGCCGCGCTCACGCAGGCCCTGGAACGCCTGCGGCGAAGTGACTTCGTGCACCAGGTGCAGATCGATGTAAAGCAGCGTGGGCGCGCCCGGCTGCTCGTGCACCAAGTGCGCATCCCAGATTTTCTCAACAATGGTTTTTGGCTTACTCATGAATCTAACCAATTGCCGCGCTAACGGCTTCGCCAACCTGCTCCGTGGTTGCGGGGCTTCCCGCAGGCTTCAGGTCCGCGGTTACTCTACCCGATTCGAGCACCGCTTCGATAGCGGCGTTCACCGCCGCGGCTTCCTCTTTTAATCCGAAACTGTATTCAAGCATGGCGGCAACGGAACCGATCGCGCCCAGCGGATTGGCTTTGTTCTGACCCGCGATGTCCGGCGCCGATCCGTGCACCGGCTCGTATAGGCCCACCCAGGCGCCCGAGGGTTTGCGGTCGCCGATCGACGCCGAGGGTAGCATGCCAATCGATCCGGCCAGCACCGCGCCCTCATCACTCAGGATATCGCCGAACATGTTTTCCGTCAGCACGATGTCGAAGCGCGTCGGATTCAGCACCAGTTGCATGGCGCAGTTGTCCACCAGGATGTGGTCCAGCGCGACGTCGGGAAAGTCGCGCGCGATCTCGGTCACCACGCGGCGCCAGAGCTGGGAATTCTCAAGCACGTTGGATTTGTCGACGGAGGTGACTTTCTTGCGCCGCCCGCGCGCCAGGTGAAACGCCATGCGGCTGACGCGCTCGATTTCAACACGCGTGTACACCATGGTGTTAACCGCACGCGTTTCGGCGCCGTTCCCGGTAATGCCACGCGGAGTGCCGTAATAGATGCCCCCGGTCAACTCGCGCACGATGATCATGTCGGTGCCCGCGACGCGGTCATTCTTGAGCGGGGAGGAATCCAGAAGGGCCGGATATGCGCGCACGGGCCGCAGATTCGCATAGACGCCCAATACCTTACGGATGCCCAGCAGCCCCTTCTCCGGCCGCTTTTCCGGGGGAGCATTGTCGAACTCGGGCAACCCGACGGCTCCCATGAGGGTCGCGTCGGCTTCGGAAGCGAGCTTCGCGGTTTGGTCAGGAAGCGGGCTTCCCGTTTTGTGAATCGCGATGCCGCCCAGCAGTCCTTCGGTCAGCCGCAGTGTGTGGTTCCACTTGCGCGCCACGTGTTGCAACACCCGGACAGCTTCGCGCGTGACTTCGGCGCCGATGCCGTCTCCGGGCAGAACAAGAATCTCTAAGTTCATCTTGATGGAACCGTTTTGCAGCCGGTAGTTGGTGTTGAGACTTCAGTCGGCGGCCTTCCGCATCACCTGTGACTGTTCGATCAGCGCGATGATCTCCTCATTCATCACGCCTTTTTTTCGATCGGCCAGGGAAGTAAAGCGATGGTAGAGGTCATCCAACTCTTCGCGGTCGAGCGAAAATCCGAGATCCTGACAGCGCTGGTGGAGCGCGTGCCGCCCGCTGTGCTTGCCGAGCACGAGCTTGCCTTCGGGAACTCCCACGCTCTTGGGATCAATGATTTCGTAGGTGCCTTTGTTCTTGAGGTAGCCATCCTGATGAATGCCAGCCTCGTGCGCAAACGCGTTGCGACCCACAATGGCTTTGTTGGGCTGAGGGCCGAAGGTGATGAGGGAGCTCAACAACTCGCTTGCGGAGTATAGGTGCTCCGTATTGATCCCGGTCGAGTACGGATACATGTCGTTGCGCGTCTTCATCACCATCACTACCTCTTCGAGCGAGCAGTTGCCTGCACGCTCGCCGATGCCATTGATGGTGCACTCGATCTGACGCGCGCCGGCTTCCACCGCCGCCAGAGAGTTGGCTGCCGCCAGGCCCAAGTCGTCGTGGCAGTGCACACTGACAATCGCGCAGTCCCCAAGCGCCCGGACGATGCGGCCAATGATCGCGGCGTATTCCGCTGGCGTGGAGTAGCCAACCGTGTCGGGGATATTTACAGTGCGGGCGCCTGCGGCCACCACGGCTTTGGAAATTTCTTCCAGAAACTCCGGATCGGTACGCGCGCCATCTTCGGCGGAGAACTCGACATCGTCCACATGCTCCCGCGCCAGCTCCACCGCCGCCACCGCTTCATCCAATACCTGCTGTTGCGATTTCTTCAGCTTGTACTTGAGGTGAATCTCGCTGGTGGCGATGAAGGTGTGGATGCGGGGACGGCGCGCATGTACCAGGGAACGAGCGGCACGTTCCACGTCCAGCGTGCAGGAGCGCGCCAGCGCCGCCACCCTTACCCAGGGGAATTCGCGGCTGATAGCGTCCACGGCTTCGAAATCGCCGTCGGATGCGATGGGAAAGCCGGCCTCGAGAATGTCCACGCCGAGATCCACCAGCTTGCGGGCCATGCGGGTCTTCTCGAATACGGTCATGCTGCAGCCCGGTGATTGCTCCCCATCGCGCAGCGTGGTGTCAAAGATGTATACGCGGTTGCTCATGGTTTGGGTAAGCCGCCTATGTATCCGCGGCCGGACCCGCGAGGGGTTACTCGAAAGGTCCGGCCGGGAATTTCGCCGGCCGTGACTGCCGTTATTGCAGCACAAACCGGTAGCTCAATTATCCGGGCGGCAGCATGATTTGGCAAATTTATAATGTTCATAGTATAAATAACTTCTTGTTATCATAGGACAAAGCCATGGAGCTCTATCCGCTGCAGGTTTTCTTGATGATCGCCAGTGAAAAGAGTTTTTCCCGCGCGGCGGAGAAACTGCTGCGCACACAGCCCGCCGTATCGCTGGCACTGCAGCGGCTCGAACTGGAACTGGGTGACAAACTAATCGACCGTTCCGCGAAAGAATTGGTCCTTACGGATGCCGGCCAAACCGTGCTCGACTACGCGCGGCGGTTCGAGAACCTGAAACAGGAGATGGAAAACGCGCTGGCGGAGTTGCGCGACAACTCGGCAGGCCGGCTGACTGTCGGCGCCAACGAGTCGACGACGCTGTATCTGTTGGGACACATTGAGCGTTACCGGAAGCTCTATCCCAAGATCAAGGTGCAGGTGCGGCGCAGCCTGTCGAGCAAAATTCCCGGCGAGCTGATTGACGGCAATCTGGAGCTGGGGGTTATCAGCTATGAGCCGGGTGATGCCCGGCTGGTTTCCACCGTTCTCTACACGGATTCACTCGTTTTCGTGGTTTCCCCGCGGCATCCATTTGCGAAGCGCCGAAGCGTTGCCATCGCCGATCTCGGGCGCGAAACCTTCATCGCTCACAATGTCATCTCACCGTATCGCGAGGTTGTGCTGCGCGAGTTCCAGCGGCACAAGGTTCCGCTTAACATGGAAGTCGAGATGCCTACCGTCGAGACGATCCGCCGGCTCGTGGAAGACAATCAGGGCGTGGCGTTTCTTCCGCGCATGTGCGTGGAGAAAGACCTGGACCAGAAGACGCTGTGCGAGGTGAAGGTGAAAGAGATGCAGGTGGAGCGCAAGATCCGGTTGGTATATCCCTCGCGGCGGGCGCTGAGCCACGCGGCGCGGGCGTTCTTAGAGGTGGTGCGGGCGGGGTGAAATCAAGATCGGTTTTCTATACGATCCTGGGATGCTGCGCTTTCATTAGCGATCTCCACGCGCGATCCGACGCGGCTTCGTTTTACCGTGATGTGCTGCCGATTCTCGAAAAGCGCTGTCAGGTGTGTCATCGTCCCGGTGAAGTTGCGCCCATGCCGTTGCTTACGTATGCGCAGACGCGGCCATGGGCGAAGGCGATCCGCGAAGCTGTCCTGCTGAAGAAAATGCCGCCGTGGTTTGCCGATCCGGGATATGGGCGCTTTTCGAACGACCGCTCGCTCAGCAAAGACGAGATCGATGCACTGGTGCGCTGGGCCGATGCCGGCGCGACGGAGGGTGACCCGAAAGACAGCCCGCCTTTGCGGCGCTGGACCGAGGGCTGGAACATCTCCAATCCCGATGTCGTGCTCGGAATGCCAGCCGCATTTCCGTTGCCGGCGTCCGGCGATGTGGACTATCAGTACATCGTCGTGCCGACAGGTTTCTCAGAGGATCAATGGGTGCAGAAGGCGGAACTGCGTTCCGGGAGCCGCGCAGTAGTGCATCATGCGGTTGTCTACATTCGTGAACCGGGTTCTGCCTGGCTGCGCGATGCGAAACCAGGTGTGCCGTATGTCCCGCCCGGGCGCACGCCGCGCGAGCGTCTGCTGAACGGCAGCACCACGAGCGACATTCTGCTGGTCTATGCGCCGGGAAACGTTCCCGAGGAGTGGCCGCCCGGGCTCGCCAAGCTGATTAAGGCCGGCTCCGACCTCGTGTTTCAGATGCACTACACGCCGAACGGCCGCGTGGCTAGCGATCAGAGCCGCGTCGGACTCGTCTTCGCGCGAACCCCGCCGGAGCGGCGCGTCATCACGCTGCAATTGGGCAACGATCGTTTCGTGATCCCTCCGGGCGTTCCGGATTACCGCGTGACCGCCTGGGGAACCCTGCCGAATGACGCCACCTTGTTGAGCCTGTTCCCGCACATGCATCTGCGGGGCAAGAAATTCGAATACAACATTGTCGAACCCGGCGGCAAGCGCCGCACCTTGCTCAAAGTCAGCCCGTACAATTTCCACTGGCAGCTTTCGTACCGGCTTGCGCAGCCGTTAGAACTCAAAGCGGGAACTGAACTCGAGTGTGTCGCCTACTTCGACAACTCGCGTAACAATCCGGCGAACCCGGACCCGGAGGATGCGGTCCGTTTTGGTCCTCAGAGCTGGGAGGAGATGATGATCGGGTTCTTCGATGTCGCAGTCGATGCGCGAACGGACAAGGCGTCGTTTTTTGTGCGGCGCAGCCGTTAGTCAAACAACACGGTCCGGCATGACTTTTTGTTCAAAAATTACGTGGGCGGCGGCGCGCAATCCGACGGCGGCCGCAACGCTTCTGCGAACGCTCGGTTTGTTTGCTGCCACGAAGTGTACGTGCATTTCTCGGAGAGCGATTCTCACCAATTGGGAATGTGCCAGAATAAAAAATAGATCCAGATAGCCGTTGAAGGTCCGGAAATAGACGACAGGAAACGCCGTGAATCCGAGAACCGTCTCATGTTTATGAGTCAGATTGTGTTGCAGGACCTCGCCTGCCAAGAGATTCTCCATGAATGATTCTCGGTCCCGTGCGGTCATGTATGGCCTGGCGGGGGCCGTGTTCGCCATCGATCGTCTGACAAAGTGGATCATTGAGACCCGCGTAGACGCCTTCGATACGCATGTTGTGATTCCGGGATTCTTTGACATCGTCCATTCGCAAAACAGCGGTGCAGCGTTTGGGCTGTTTGCGGACTCCAGTTCGGAATGGCGCACGGTGCTGCTGATTGGATTCTCCGTTGTCGCCCTGGTGGCACTCACGGTAATGTTATGGAGGACACCGCGCCTGGACCGAATGACCGCCACGGCGCTGGCGCTCATTCTTGGCGGGGCGCTGGGCAACGTATTCGACCGCGTGAGGCTGGGTACGGTTACGGATTTTCTGCTGTTTTATATCGGACAGTACCAGTGGCCGGCGTTCAACGCCGCGGACAGCGCCATCGTCATTGGCAGCGGCCTGCTGTTCCTCGATTTCCTAAAGCCCAAGCGCCAGGCGGCGCGCACGCAAGATGTTTCCTGAAGTCTTTCACATTGGCGGATTCTTTCTGCCCACCTACGGCCTGCTGGTTGCCATCGCCTTTCTGACGGCGCTCTGGGTTGCGGGGAGGCTGGCTGCAAAGTCCGGGCTCAATCAGGAGTCCGTGCTCAATCTTGGCATCTACTGCGCGCTGGCGGGAATCGCAGGCGCAAAACTGCTCATGATTGCGCTCGATCCGACGATTCGTGACAACTGGCGCGAAATCTTTTCCCTCTCCACTTTGCAGGCGGCAGGCATCTTTTACGGTGGATTTGTGGCGGCGTTGGCGACGGCCATCGTATACATGGGGCGCAAGCGTCTGCCGGTCCTCAAGACCATGGATGCGTTCGCGCCTGGACTGGCGGTGGGACACGCCATCGGGCGCTTGGGCTGTTTTTCCGCCGGCTGCTGCTGGGGCGTTCCCACGCGACTGCCTTGGGCCGTTACGTTTAGAAACCCGCGCGCAAACCAGCTGGTCGGAGTCCCGCTGGGAGAGCCGTTGCATCCCACGCAGTTATACGAATCGCTCGGCGAACTGATCATTTTCGCAGTGCTTTATTTTCGGTTCTTGCGGCCTCACCGCGAGGGGTCGATTATCAGCTTGTATTTTGTGCTGTATGGAATGCTCCGGTTCCTGGTGGAGTTTGTGCGCTTTCACGACCAGCAATCGAATCCGCTCACCGGGCCTTTTTCAACCGAGCAATGGATCTCGCTGGCGCTGGTGGCGATTGGCCTAGGGTACTGGCTGTTCGCGCGGAACCGCCAGCGCGTTACCCAGGTAACCTCGCCCGCGGCCACGAACGCCGGTTAAGAGTTGCGTCCTCTCGCCGTGTTATCCTGATGCGCGCACGATGCCCCAACTGCGGCAAACCAAGCTTCCGAAAACCGAACGGATTTCTCCACAGCCCGCTGAGGAGCGCCAGGAGCAGCCGGAAGCGCCGAAGCCCATCCGGGTCACGGCTCTCATCGTCTCGTACAATCGCGCCGGCATGCTGAGGCGTGCGATTGAGTTTCTAGAAAGATCCGAAGAACGCGACAAGCTCGAAATTCTCGTGGTCGATAATGGCTCGACCGACGGGAGCGCGCAGCTCGAATCCGAGTTTCCGAATGCGCGCTTCATCCGGATCCCACGAAATTTTGGCCTGACGAAAGCGCTCAACATCGGCGTGCGCAGCGTAACGAGTGAATTCGTTCTAATCCTTCACGAGGACACGGAAGTGTCACCCGATACCGCGCGCGTACTGGCGTCGATCCTTGAGGATCAAGCTGACGTGGGCATTGCATGTCCGCTGCTTGTGACGACGGACGGTGCGCCGGGGCCGCAGGTCGCCGAACTACCCCGGCCCGGACGTACCGAGATTGCCTGGCGTCCGGGTGTTCCCACAGATGGCGAACAACCGGTCGAGTACGCGCGCGGGGCCGCACTGATGGTCCGCAAATTCTTTCTGACCGCCATGCGGCAGATCGATGAACGCTATGGGACGTACGGCAGCGACGCCGAACTCTGCTTCCAGGCGCTGCGCTCGGGCAAGCGCGTGCTGCTGACACCCTCCACGCGAGTTCTGCATCACGGCCGGTCTGATCTCGATTCGCGGGCTCGTGCGGCCCGCGACGCGGATTTCAAGCTCGGCATGGCGGTCTATCTCCGGAAACGCTACGGCATCGTGCGCGGTCTGCTCTTCAGGATAGGCGCCGTAATCGGCGCGTTCGGGGGCATGCTCAACTTCCGCGATTTCCGTTACCACCTGGCGCTTTTCGGAGCCCTATGGGTCGGACAAAAGACCGATGGAACACAGCGGCAATGAGCTAAGTCACTTAATTTCAGTCGCTGCCGCCGGTTAACTACAGCTTTTTCTCCAAATCGTCGATACTAGAGCGTATGACCGAGATGCTCTGGGTCGGTTTACCTATTTTGGTCTCCGTCGGTTCTGGTGCCCTGGCGTATTACGTGATGAAGGCTCGGATGGAAGCCGCCATCGCCGGCGAGCGCGCCTCGCTGGCTGAGGCGCGGGCGATCCTGGATGCCCAGGCGAAAACGCTCGCGGAAACGCTGCGAGCCACAGAAGAAGCCGCCAAACGCCAGGCCCTTGATGACTTCATAGCCGATCTGCGTGTGGAGGAACGCCATTACCTTCGCGAACAAAAGGCGCTCTTTCTCAGCAAAAAGAGCCTGGTCTTGCAGGAACGCATCTTTTTCCGGAACATTCCACTATCCAGTTGGGTGGAACATGAGATGCCGGTGGAAGAAGGCGCCGATGTGGAGAAACTGGCAAGGACGCTCGCCGTTTTCACACCGGATCTGTTGCTCGCGCCATCGGTGAGTCCCAAGAAACTGCTGCGCTGAAAACCTCGCTGTCCTCGGCTGTAACCATGCTGTAACCATCTGGAAAGCGACATTCCTCACAGACCTTCCTAATCCTTCATGCAGGCGACGCCCCGGTGTGCTATGCGTTGTACCTAGGGCTGAAGCAACAGAAGGTTCTGGCCCTCTGGAGTTTTCGATGGCCACCGATATCGCTAATGATGTGCATTCGTCCGCTCATCCCGCCGGGCCGCTTTCCACGGAAGAACTGAGCCGCATCAACGCCTACTGGCGTGCCGCCAATTATCTGTCGGCCGGACAAATTTACCTCTTCAACAATCCGCTGTTGAAAGAGCCGCTGAGAATCGAAGACATCAAACCGCGCCTTCTGGGCCACTGGGGCACCACGCCGGGTCTGAATCTCATTTATGTGCACCTCAATCGAGTGATCAAGCAGCGCGATCTGAATGTGATCTTCATCGCCGGGCCGGGCCACGGCGCGCCGGGCGTGGTCGCGAACACTTATCTGGAGGGTACCTACACTGAGTTCTACCCAAGTGTTCCGCAAAACGCGGCGGGTCTGAAGCGTCTGTTCACGCAGTTTTCGTTTCCGGGCGGCATTCCCAGCCATGCAGCTCCCGAGACGCCCGGCTCGATTCATGAAGGGGGCGAGCTGGGTTATTCGCTGCTACACGCGTATGGCGCTGTTTTCGACAACCCCGACTTGCTGGCGGCGTGCGTGGTGGGCGACGGCGAGGCCGAGACGGGGCCGCTGGCGGGCAGCTGGCATTCCAACAAATTTCTCAACCCCGAAAGGGATGGCGCGGTTCTGCCCATCCTGCACCTGAACGGTTACAAGATCGCCGGTCCTACCGTGCTTGCGCGGCTCAAGCATGAAGAGCTGGACAGCCTGTTCACCGGCTACGGATATAAGCCCTACTTCTTGGAAGGCGATCAGCCGGAGGTCATGCACCAACTCATGGCGGGGACGTTGGACATCGTCATGGATGAAATCCGCAACATCCGGCAGGATGCCCGCGCCCACGGTTTTCGCAATCGGCCGCAGTGGCCCATGATCATTTTGCGAACCCCAAAAGGTTGGACCGGGCCGAAGGAAGTCGACGGAAAACCGGTGGAGGGCACCTTCCGTGCCCACCAGGTGCCGGTTACTGATTTCGCGGCACATCCCCAACATCTGCGAATTCTCGAGGACTGGATGAGGAGCTATCATCCGGAACAGTTGTTTGATGCCGACGGTACCCTGCGGCCGGAACTGGCTGAGCTGGCTCCGAAAGGTGCGCGGCGCATGGGCGCGAACCCGCACGCCAACGGCGGTTTGCTTCTGAAAGATCTCGCCATGCCGGATTTTCGAGACTACGCCGTAGATGTGCCGAAACCCGGAGCCGTTGTGGCGGAAGCCACGCGCGTTGCCGGGCAGCTTCTTCGGGACATCATGAAGCTCAATCACGTCGCCCGCAATTTCCGCATCATGGGGCCGGATGAGACCTCCTCCAATCGCCTGGACGCGGTGTTTGAAGTGACGGATCGTGAATCGACCGCGATCATATTGCCCACTGATGATCACATCTCCCCCACCGGGCGGGTGATGGAGGTGTTGAGCGAGCACATGTGCCAGGGCTGGCTGGAAGGCTATCTTCTCACCGGCCGCCACGGCTTTTTCTCCTGCTACGAAGCGTTTATTCACATCATCGACTCCATGTTCAACCAGCACGCCAAGTGGCTGAAGACGAGCCGCACGATTCCATGGCGCCGGCCGATCGCATCACTGAATTATCTGCTGACCTCGCACGTCTGGCGTCAGGATCACAACGGCTTTAGCCACCAGGATCCCGGCTTCATCGATCACGTGGTGAACAAGAAGGCCGACATCGTCCGCGTGTATCTCCCGCCGGATACTAACACGCTGCTTTCCGTGATGGACCACTGCCTGCGCAGCCGCGATTACGTGAACGTGATCGTGGCCGGCAAGCAACCGGCGCCGCAGTGGCTGAATATGGATGAGGCGATCAAGCATTGCACCGAGGGTATCGGAATCTGGCGTTGGGCCAGCAACGACGAAGGGGTTGAGCCGGATGCTGTGCTCGCGTGCTGTGGAGACGTACCCACGCTTGAAACGCTCGCGGCCGTCGACCTGCTGCGACGCCATGTGCCGGATCTCAAGCTGCGCCTGGTCAATGTCGTCGACTTAATGACGCTCCAGCCGTCGAGCGAACATCCGCACGGCCTCACCGATCGCGAGTTCGACTCCATATTCACCACGGATAAGCCGGTCATTTTCGCCTTTCACGGTTATCCCTGGCTGATTCACCGGCTCACCTACCGCCGGAGGAATCACGCCAATCTTCACGTCCGTGGCTACAAGGAAGAGGGCACCACCACGACCCCGTTCGACATGACGGTGATGAACGATCTGGATCGCTTTCACCTGGCGGGCGACGTGGTCGATCGCGTGCCCCGCCTGTGCAACTCCGCCGCGCACTTCAAACAGTGGCTGCGCGATAAGCTGATCGAGCACAAACAGTACATCGTCAAGCACGGCGACGACATGCCCGAAGTTCGCGACTGGAAGTGGCCGTATTGATGGGCGGCTGGCGGTGACGCCCTCTCCCTGTGTACTGGCGCTCAATAGCGGGTCCTCGAGCATCAAGTTCGCCGTGTTTCCCCTGGGAGCGAGCGAACCCGTCTTAAAGGGAAGAGCAGAAAGAATTGGCCTCGACGGTGGCTTGTTTCAGACTGTGGATGGGGCCGGCGCCCAGGTAGCGCACGAACAACAACCGCTGCCCGACCACGCAGCCGCATTGCGACGCGTGCTCGACTGCACTCAGGGTGTCGCGACCCACTCGCTGGTTGCCGTGGGACACCGAGTGGTGCGCGGCGGCGTGGCAGATACGGATCCTGAGCTGGTCTCATCCGCTCTGCTGAGCAGAATTCGGGAGCTGATCCCCTACCTCCCCGAGCATTTGCCGCACCAGGTGGCAGCCATTGAGGCCGTGGAACGATTTGATTCCACACTCAGGCAGGTCGTTTGCTTCGATACCGCGTTTCATCGCACCATGCCTCGGGTCGCGCAGTTGTATGCGCTACCCAGGGATCTTCTGAATGACGGCATCCTGAGATATGGCTTTCACGGGCTTTCGTATGAATACGTGATCGGCGAATACGCTAGGATAGCCGGCTCCGGGGCAGCGCGCGGACGGGTTGTGATCGCACACCTCGGAAACGGCTGTAGCATGGCTGCGATTCGCGAAGGGCGCTCGATCGATACCACCATGGGTTTTACTCCCACCGGCGGCCTCATGATGAGCAGCCGGTCAGGCGATCTTGACCCCGGGGTTATCGTGTACCTTTTGGAGCAGAAAGGATTGTCTGTCGCCGCGCTCAGCGACATCCTCAACCGCCGGTCTGGCCTGACCGGCGTTTCGGGCGGCAGTCCGGATATGCGAGATCTTTTGGCTCGCGAGGCCGCCGATCCGCACGCGGCGGAGGCCATCGCGCTGTTCTGCTATCAGGCGAAGAAGTTTCTGGGTGCGCTCGCCGCTGCGCTCGGCGGACTGGATGCTCTGATCTTCACGGCGGGCATCGGCGAGAATGCGCCTGAGGTTCGCCGGCGCATCTGCGAGGGGATGGGTCACCTGGGGCTGGCACTCGATTTACCAGCCAACGACGCTAATGCTCCGTTAATCTCTGCAAACGGAGCCCCGGTTTCCATCCGCGTGATTCCCACCAATGAGGAGTTGATGATCGCGCGGCACACCGCAAGCGTCATCCGCAAAACGTCACGCTAGTCTACGGTGACTGTTGTTACTTGAAAACCGGGCTGGTGGCGGTTGCCGGTTCCTGGCCGAAATTCTGGCGGATCACCATACTTTGATCGGAATAGAACGTGCGGCTGCCTGAAGTTCCGAAAGCCACCGGCGAGGCATTGATGATGTAGCCGCCCGGCGTAGCTGTAAGAGTGTACTTGTATCCCTGTTTTTCGCCTTGGGCGAGATCTTCAGGGATCAGATCGGACGCGGACGGACCCACGGCTCCGCTCGTGGGGGGACCCAGTTCAGCGAGCGTGGTCGCGTATTTGCCGTACTGCGAATAGTACTGTGTTTGGGCCGTATGAATCGTCCGGAGAGCCTGAAGGGCTGCCATCTCCTGCGAGTACATCCGGGCGCGGCTCAGTTTAGGCATCGCCACCGCCAGAATGATCAGGATGATGGCGATCACGATCAGTAGCTCGATCAGCGAAAAGCCGAATTGGCGGCGGGTCTTTTTCACACTCGTACCCCTCCCCATAATTGTATGACGGCCAAAGGACGCTAGTCGCGCAGGGATTCTTCCGTGATTATGCACTTGACAAACAATGAGACTTAGCGCATACTTAAAGCATGAAGAACACTCGGTCCCTGATAGACGTGGCAGCGGCCTTTGCTACGACCGATGCTTGTATCCGGTACCTCGAAGCCATGCGCTGGCCCAATGGAGTTCGCTGCCCGCAGTGTGGCGGCGTCAGAGTCTCCAAGTTCGTCACGAACGAAACCATGCGTGAACTGCCTAACGGCAAAACGCGGCGTGTTCCAGCACGGCATCTCTACACCTGCCTTGAACCGACATGCACCTTTCAGTTCAGCGCCACCGCTGGCACGATCTTTCATGATTCCCACCTGTCGCTAGAAAAGTGGTTCATGGCCGTAGCTCTGATGGTGAACGCGAAAAAGGGACTCTCCGCAAAGCAGATGGAACGCGATCTCGGCGTTTCCTACCGGACAGCGTGGTATCTCTGCCATCGCATTCGTAAGGCCATGGAGGAAGGCAATCCGGGCCTGCTCACGGGCACGGTTGAGTGCGACGAAACCTATGTCGGCGGTCGCTACGATCAGCGGCGCAAACGGGCTGCATGGCAGAAACAGCCTGTGTTTGGTGTTGTGCAGCGTGGCTCAGAGGGACAGTGCTCAAAGGCCCGTGCTTTTCCGATCAGGACAAACAGCGCCATGGTGCTCACGGGAGCAGTCAAGGGCAACGTGGATGTAAAGGCGGATCTGCTCGTCACGGATCAGTACATTGGGTACAAATCACTCGGGAAAACCTACCGCCATGAGACGGTCAACCACATAAAACTGGAGTACGTCCGATCCGGAGACATTCACACCAATTCCGTCGAGAACTTTTGGTCGCTGTTCAAGCGCGGTCTGATAGGGAGCTTCCACAAAGTCAGCGTGAAGCATCTTCGCCGGTACCTGAACGAATTCACGTTTCGGTTCAGTAATCGCGATGCAAAAGACCTATTCGCCCTCGTAATGCTGAATCTCGTGATAGTGTCTGGCATCAAGTACGCGGAGTTGATCTCCCAGGAGGAACCTGACGCCATGCAGCCCTTGAAGCCGATTGATCTTTCCTGGGAATAGAGGCCGCTCTTATCTGGCTTCGAGAAAGTCGGAAATGGGAGCTTCAATCATTTCGACTTCAGAAGC